>Ga0209195_1000078_pt1 | contig 71756 bp, 36 predicted proteins | sample COGITO_mtgs_1004_3_FD_184788 | JGI IMG/M metagenome (GOLD analysis project Ga0209195, IMG submission 184788) | Pelagic marine microbial communities from North Sea - COGITO_mtgs_100420 (SPAdes) (version 2) | ecosystem: Environmental > Aquatic > Marine > Epipelagic ...
GTCTGTACGGGGGGGGGGGTCGTCCGAGCTTTCGGGATTTACTGCCGTATGCGATATGCCCTTCTCGTGCCGCGACCAAGCTGTGTGTGAGTATGCTACCGGGGCTCTACGTCGCCTGATCACCGAGACTGAGTTTCAGAACGGGGTTCATGGCCACACTTGCTAGTTTTTCGGTAGCTAAAAGGGTCCTGTTGATCGCTCGCCCGAGCAGAGGGGCCGACTGCACTGCCATTAGTTCGCTTGCTTGGGCAATGCTGCGGACGCTGTCCAGACTCGCGTCCGCGCCCGAGAGCATCGACTCTACGGAGTGTGTCATGTTGCTCATTGCCGGGGCTATGCTCTGAATGGCGAAGTTTGCGTTGTCTATTGTAAGAATCGCGTCACTCCTGATCTCCACGACGAGCAGTATCAAACTTAGAAGGACGGCGACGCACATCACACCCGAAAGCGCCTGTGCAACGGAGGTTATCCTCTTCACTACAGCGTCGATGGTGCTTGCGGCAACCTCCTTCGCTCCCCCGGCTTCCATCGAGTCGATTTTTTGCCCGCAGTTGCCGTGGCGACGGTCGCTGGAAAACTGGCGGTTGCGCCCACTTGCCTCTGTTATGTTGAACACCAGACTCATGGCGAGGTCGGTGACCAGTCATCGACACGCACTCTTGTTGTTTTATTTCGACCGGGGCGACGCCGAAAGACACATTCGCTTATCGGCGTCGATTCCGCGCGCCCGCTGCAGCAAATGTCTAACCTCGATTTTTGTAGTGAAATACTCGTGTTTATAAAATTGATGTTTACATTTTGCGACGGAAGGCCTAGGGGTATCCCATGTTTGGACTCAAAATGTGTCGACCTCCGCGCGTCCGCAAACATCAATTCGGCGCGTTCTAACTGAATGTTGTCGAATTTTCGGGCTGTGTCTTGCGAGTGTCGAATCGCCCTCCCGACGAGCAGGTTTGCTCGATGCATGCCCAGTCGTTTCGAAGCGTAAGACCCGGGAGGCATGATAGGCGCCGACGTGAGTTTATCCCGCCGGATGCGAGGCGTTGATTATCGACAGGCAGCGCTCTGTGTCGTTCTTCGTACGTGTAAGATGATCCTTCTGGCGGATTGCACACCCCCTGCAGTCTTTCTTGGATCCTGGCGTAAATGCCAGACGCGGAACCAATGACGCCTACCGACAGCGCGGCGTCTCGGAGTTTACCACCAGTCTCTGTCCGCCCGTCCGTATTTCCGCGCGCGATGAACGACTCCCCGGTGTGTTCGATCCAAGTGGCGACGCTGTTCACGTCGCCAGTGACCCCGTATGTGAACGAACCACCCAGCATGGCCTTGTGGTACTCGTCAATTTCGTCGTCGCTGGGGGTATGTCCAAGTGCGGTCGCAACTTGCGAACGCAGCTGGTCTCGAGTGATGGATGAAATTGGATTCGTGTCTGAGATATCCACAGCAGCGGTCGACGCCGACGTCCTCCATGGTAACGAAACGAATTTGAGTCCCGCGAGTGGACATTCTGGGTTTGGAAATCCCAGGTACCTGAACGTACATTCGAAGGTATCTTCGTCCGTGAGAGACGTCGCCTGTGGCCCGAGGTGGTGGTTCAGTGCGTTGTTCGCGGTGTCCAGCTGCGACTCGAGCAGCGGATTGTACATCCTCTCGAATGCGCATATTGTCCACCCCATCTGAACAACGTCGATGCTGTACGGAAGCTGGTGCTGCACGTCGGGGTTGCAGCCGACCTGCCCGCTGCTCGTGTTCCCCAGCCCAGGTGGCGCGGACTGTTCGTGTGAGAGTTGTTCTTGCCTATTCTTTAGGCCAGGAACTCGGTTGCAGCACAGTATGCACTCGAGAACCATGCAGATGTGCTCGTAGAGCACAGTCGAGTTCGCCGAGAGGGATTGCTTGGGCTCTGTGAAGCGCGCGAGTGGCGGCTGTCGAGTCATATTCGTGGACACCAGGGCGGAAACTGCTGGCAGTCTCCCGCGACACACCAACGCGTCGATGCGGCGCTGGGTGATGTCGCGGGAGCTGGCGAATGAGTCTTCGCCGACTCGCACTCCAGGCGTTCCACTGGCGGCTGGCACTGCCCGGCCCCCTTCCACGACGGGACGAACGGAGATCGAGATGCTGTTGGACGTAGCCGCTTGACCGTTCTCGTCCACAAACGCAGTTTCTGCTCGCATGGAGCTCGGGAGCTCCGGCATACGCGGACAAATACGATTGTTTTGCGACGTCGACAGCAGAAACATGATGTCCCCGACGCTCTCGACTGGTATGTCGGCAAGCTTGGCGGCACACGGCATACGCATCAGTTCGCGAGCTGCTGAGATCCACGGAATGCCTTGTTGTTGTTCCTTTTCCACGACGCACAACCAGGCAGTGTCGAGCTGTGTTGGGCCCTCCCCCGACTCGAGGTGCCTAAACTTCAAGAGCGAACGATGTTGGTACTCGCCGTGAGCTGAAATCGGAGGAGCGTGCGACGGTTCGTCGACAGCCCATTGCAAGAGGCTGTGCGGGCTGTAGAACAAGCTCGCGACGTGCTCGAACGGGGGGAAAATTGCAGACGAAAACCGTTTGTCTTCGTTGTCGCAGCACGATTCCACGGCAGAAAGCAGTGATTTGCACTGTTTGTTGTCACCTACAGCGTTCCTGAAGATGGAGCGTTGCTTTCTGCTGCCTCCCAGCTTAAGTTCCATCGCACGCAGTACGTCGTTACTGCAACCGCCACCGGTGCGCGAGATCAGGTGCGGGAGTTCCTGCATGTCGCCATAGGCGTTTTCCCCATCCACTCCACCCACTTCGTCTTCGTCTGGGGCTCTCATGAGACTTTCGATGTCGAACCCAAATTTTTCGCAAATCGACGTCATCACGTTCACCCCGCTGCAGGACGTGGCCACCGAGTACTCCAGCGACTGCGACCACGCGGCTACGATCATCTCCATGGTGGGGTGCGCTGTACGAATGACGTGCCAGAGGTCGCTGATTTCGAACGGTTTGATCCGTCGACCATCGGTCCTGGGGACGCACACCTCGGCGCTCTGTGCAAACATATACGTGCGAGCAACGGCCTCTAGCAGACACATGGTCGTTAGGTTTTGCGCACGCTTGTCCTGTCTTCGCGAATCCGGGCGAGGCATGTTGAACTCGACCGCTGCGTGGCAAAAAATGAGCGATCTGGTCTCAGTGGCGGGCGGGGCTGTGTGCTTGGGGGCGTTTGAGCGAGCTCCGGGCAGACAAGGGGAAGCGCCGCACCAAGCATATCGTCGAACTGTCGGAACATGACGCGCGCATAGCCCAGGTCGGGCTGCAGCGCCGGCACCCGCAAAATGGCAAGTCGGCAGAACATGGCAAGCGAGGTGAGCATCCGAAATTCCGAGACACGCTGCTGTACGCGAGGCAGCTGCAAGTGGGACTTGAAGTCGTCCTGCGAAGTGTTCCTCGCTGCCGCGAATGACCTCACATTGAAGGCGACTGTCCTCGTCAGGAGGGCCACCTTGCCGGCCTTCGGCTCTTCCTTTCCGCTCGAGAGGCTGGGGGTGAGAGCCGGTCCGACGTTCGTCAATATCACGTTCTGCGCAAACGCATTTGGGTATCAGCGCACCGGAGAAATTTAAACCGGAGAAATTTGAACTTTGAAATGGTTGCTAAGTCAAGCAAGGGCGGTTCTCACCACTCGCCGATCCGGAGACTTTATCGTCACTGTTTTGTGCGACTTCGCGCCGTTTGTGCCGGCCACCTCCATCGTCCGCTCGGACGTGTACGACCTGGACTCCCCGCACACTTGCCTGCGAACGTGGTGGAAAGGAAAGTAAGGGGATGCAACCTCTACCGCGTGCGGGCTGGCGGCGCACTTGATGCGCTCGATCTGTTCGGACGGGTCGGCAGGCGTTAGATATTCGGGAAGTTCGTCTGAAAAGCAAACCCGGCCATCCTGAGCCGATATGTTCCCGTTCATGCCTGCCTTTTTACTGGAACTCGAGCTTTCGGTGCACATCCCGGTCGGCATGACGCTCGCGAACCTCGATGAGAATATACTCTTTCCGCGCCCCGGCTCGGAGCTCAACACGAGAATGAACGTCAGCGGCGTGAACATCTCGAACGACGTCAAGTAGACTTCGTGCGCGATTCGTTCGTCTCGCCCATCCATGCGACAGTCGTCCTGGAAGATGTGAGCTAAAAAATCTTGCATGTGCGCCCAAGTGCTCTTGTCCTTCGCTGTGTACCGCCGCTGCACGGACATTTTTTCCGAATCTGTGTAGCAAGCGTAGCCGTCGTTCTCCGCGACAAGCTTCTGAAGGCTATCGTACATCGAGTTGAATCCACCCGGGTTGGTCTCACGATCACGAGACGAAACAAAGCAATGCTCAAGACACCTCAGATGATACATGGCCCAGTCCTGTTTGACATCGTAATACCTGGCGTGGAACGCTTTCTTTCGGTCGTGCATCTCCAGCATGGACGGGTGGTTCTCGTCGGCCTGCGGGTGGGCCGACAAAAATCGGTCTTCTTCCAGGCGAAGCTGCGTGTTTTGCTGCTCCTGCCATGGCTTCACCACACGCTCGAATATGCGCACCGCGTCTTCCTGTGCAACCTCGCACGCACTCTTCACGCTGATGACGTACTTCTCTTCCCCCGAGCTCGTCACGTCGCAATTCGACAACCCAATGTCGCCCATCAGGTCGTAAGCATGCAGCTGGCTCTTCAAGTGCCACTCTTCTTCCTGTGCAGTGGCGTCTACCTTTGCAACCTCGCGGAATCGCGCGTACTCAGTCACTGTGAAACCAGTTGCCTTTTCCAATCTTAGGTGGGTTTGCACAAAAAGGCTCATCAGATGATCTCCCGGCTGCACGTTTCCTCCACTGGAACGCGGGAGACTGCAGTCGAATATAGTGCGCTTGTTAAGAGACGTGCTGATATAAAACATGTGGGGTGACCCGCTCTCGTGAGTTGGCAGTGTGAACGACCCGTCGCTGGAAAAGTACGACGAAGGGTCGAGTTGAGATTCGGATACGTCCATCGCACGTCCTTCGTCGTCCACGAGGCCCGCCGCCAGTGACTGGCCTCGTTTCGCGTTGAAAATGAACTCGGGCGAGAGTGGATGCATACCTCCATATCCCTCTGTATCTCCACTCATCTCTCGCCGTCCAGCGGCGCAGTTGACGTGCCCGTCTATGTTACTGACGACAGGCCGTCCATCCTGCCCGGGAGAAGCTGCAGAGTACACCCTCAGCATGTTCTTCAGGATCTCCAGGTTGCGTATGCGGTAAAACTGCATACCTGCACTTTCGTCGATTTTTCCATGCATGTCTTCGAACCCTCCTCTGTGCTTCTTACGGTGTTCCATTTCGGTGACAGCGCTGCGATTTCGTGTGTGTAGAGAGTCGGCGCACATCCTCTGCGAAGTGTACAACTTGTCTGTGTCTTGGATCACCTTGCTCATCAGATGAGACGACGAGTGCTTGTCGTGCAACGTGAAACTGCGACACAAGGGCGCACTGTTCTGAATAGGGTGCGCGTGTGTGTGCATTTTCCGTGGTCCTTGTTATTCGACGGGTCTTGATCCGTTCCTGTGCGATACACGTGCGTGCATCGTAAGTGCGTGGCGGTGACTTACATCCAGATTCTCCACGCCAGAAGCTTGCATCCGTCCGCACTCTTGACCTCTTCGCATCCAATCTGGTACATGGGCCACGAATCTTCGGCGTCTACAGGAGAAATGTACGTGTACTTCGACACACGTTTGAGACCATTGTCTTTCCCCGACTTCTTTCGTTTTCTTCCACGACCGGGCGTCGAGTCGTCATCTCCATTCGTTTCCTGTGCGTCTTCTTCTTCTTCTCTGGATGAACGTGCCCATTCTTCGTGCTCCCCACTTGGGATTCCAGAAGCTCTTCCTTGGAACATCAGACTCAGAAGTGCGGCCGACGCTGTCATGCGGTGTCCGATTTTCTTTTGCGTGTGCCATTGTCCAAATGTTTTTGAATCGACCGCCAGGAAACTCGCAGGGAGGTTAAAAACCTCTGCTCTAACTGGAACCAGCTCGCCTGCTCCCAGCGTTTCTATACATTTCCACCCTTCTCCCCTGGGAAGCACAAGCGGCTGTGGTCGGCGTGACGCGAGCTTCATGATCTCAGGGTTGAATTCCGGGAATGGTCGCTTGAAACTGAGCATCTCTCCGTTCCTCGCAGATTGCATGTCACCCACAACATCCCCTGATTCGCTCCCCGAATCAGAGTCCGCAGCATCTTCGTCACCGAAGCCTTGCCACCCCGACTGCGACCCACTCCGGGAATTTGTGCTAAGTCCGCTTGCAGACGAACTGTCTGCTGTCTGTTGGGATAGATCGTCCATGAGCGAGGGGGGTCCAGCGACCTGCGAACACTCGGATGCGCGAGCGTACACTAAATATTTAGAGATACGCGAATTTTAAAGTATAGCGACTACCTTATTATACCAATATGCACAAAAATCCAAGACATCGCACCCGCGCGACACACAAATGTACTATAGGGGTTCCGGCGTCGGTAAAAATATCAGACTCCGCGCCTCCTTTCGCGGTCCAGTGCTACCGGTCTTGCTGTGTTGTTCCTGGCACAGGGAGTTTGCGGACCCACATTAGCCCTCGAGGCACGGCCTAACGGGAACGGGGCTGACGACCCCCCGCAATTGGGATTTGCTCACTTGTCTTGGTTGCCGCCCTCATTTTCACACGGCGTCTGCTTTAATTTGATCCTTCGTCGGATGAACTACTGGTATAATACTCGCTCTCGTCACTCTCATACGGGTAGTTTTCTTGAATGTTCCAAAAGAACCCATGTTCACCACCGCTTTCCCCACGTTCCGCCAGCGAACTGCTGGTTCTTACAAATTCGAATGTGGTTTTCAGCGAAGTACAGTTCAAAAAATTTACGAGTGTAGATCGCAACTCTTGAAACGCACTTGCGATACGGTCCATTGGAGATGTCGCAAGGCATAATTGCCATATATCGACCAGCTTGCTGAATTCAGAAACCAACGGAGTTGGGTTATCAATGTACTTGAGGGCGACCAACAGGTGTTCTACGGCATCGTCTAGTATATCAATAGCAAAGGCGACACCGGGATAATCGCGGTTTACATCTTCGTAAGGAGCCACGACCCATTCACTCCAGTCATTTCGTCCCGCCGACGCCCGTTTCAGATCGCCAAGACAGTTAACAAATTTGTCGACGATAACATTTGGCTCACACTCGGGTCCTGACGAACGATACGGATTGTCAATTCGTAGCGCGGCCGTCGACGGAGTATTCATATCCAGAGGCCCGGGTCGAGAACAGGGGTGGGTCTATAATATACACCGCATGTAGACGCGCCCGCAATCGTTATACCCGCCTGGTAAGAGCAACATGCAATTGGTCTCGCGACTTCGGATAAAGGCGTGCGGGCCAACGACACCGTCGTTCGCGCGACCGAAGACCCCCGTCAATGAATAACCTTTCGGATGAAATTGATTTTGTGTGCGAAAGTGCCTTGTTGTCAACCCCAAACCGAGCTAGGCTGAATGGGCTACGCCGAGTGAGCAAAGACTGGAGGAATAGTTTGGACAGAAACACGTACGAGAACCAGATTATCAACGGCGTCACTACACGGCCGTACGACGTGGTGTTCGGGGTGCTGGTCGCCCGGTTCTCAGCCAGTGACGTGACTGCGACCACAATCAGACCGCCCCGCGAAGCCGGGCTCCGCGTCATCCCCGACGACGCGTTCCCGGTGGCGTTCAATCGCATTGCATCGGTCGACCTTTCGTTGTGCGATACATTGGTCAGCGTGGGTGCGCGGGCGTTTCAGACTGCACCGATCACGAGTCTCCTGCTGCCGGCGAGTCCGCAGAATCTGGTCAGCATCGGCGACTCTGCATTCGAATCGGCTTGGCGACTGGACGCGATTGACCTGTCGAACTGCTTTGCGCTCAAAACGATCGGCAACAGAGCATTTTTTGGATCGCGGTTCACCGAGCTTGACCTGAAGGAATGCAACGCGCTGGAAACGATAGGTGAAAATGCGTTTTACTGGTCGAGATTGACCGCGCTGGACCTCTCGAAATGTACCAGGATTGAGACGATCGGAATATCGGCGTTTAACAAATCGCCGTTGACGACACTGGACCTGTCGAATTGCCTTGCGCTCCGGAAGATCAGAGACGGAGCATTTTTCAGCTCGGTTCTTACCACTTTATACCTACATTGCTTCGAAACGCTCGATGAGATCGGAAACAATGCGTTTCAAAGGTCAGAGTTGGACATGTTGGATCTATCGGGCTTTACCGCGCTCAAGACGATCGGTAACGGAGCGTTTTACGAATCAACGCTGACCACGCTGGACCTGTCGGACTGCACCGGGCTTGAGACGATCGGTGAAGGAGCGTTCCGTCTATCGGGGCTGGCTACCCTGTATCTGGCTAGCTGCACCGCGCTCAAAGAGATTGGAGATGATGCATTTTTGTTTTCCGTGTTGACCGCGCTGGACCTGTCGAGATGCACCGCGCTTAAGACGATCGGAGACCGAGCGTTTGCGTACGCGATGCCGACTGAGCTGGACCTGTCGAACTGTACCGCACTGGAGAAAATCGGCGAACGTGCGTTCCATACCTCGCGGTTGACCACACTGGACCTGAGGGGCTGTCCCGCGCTCGTGACCATCGGCGAACGTGCGTTCTCTGAATCGCGGTTGACTACGCTGGACTTTTCGAAATGCGTTGCACTTGAGAGGATCGAATCGTCGGCGTTCAATGCATCGAATATCAACAGACTGGACTTTTCGAGTTGCACTGAACTTGAATACATTGGTTTCAAAGCGTTTGGGGACTCGGTTATAACTTTGCTAAACCTGTCGAACTGCACCTATCCTGTTTATGTTGTAAACAGACAGTACGAGTGGATGACACTTGCTGCGGGTGTGTACGCGTTTCCGGGTATGTAAAGCCCTTGCTAACTCATGGGAAAAAGAGTGAGAGATTACGCAGTGAAAATCCCGCGCGGCGACGATCGCGGGTAACCGGCACTTCAACTAGCACCAGCAGATAAAAGCGTCCGGCACATAATCGTCGTTCGCGCGACCGGCGACCCCCCGAGAATGGATAACCTTACGGATGAAATTGGTCTTGTGGTCAAAAGTGCCTTTTTGTCGACCCCAAACCGAGCTACGCTGAAGGTGCTACGCCTTGTGAGCAAAGACTGGAGGGATAGTTTACGTGACCATCGGCGAACGTGCGTACCTGAGGGGCTGTCCCGCGCTCGCGACCATCGGCGAACGTGCGTTCTCTGAATCGCGGTTGACTACGCTGGACTTTTCGAAATGCGTTGCACTTGAGAGGATCGAATCGTCGGCGTTCAATGCATCGAATATCAACAGACTGGACTTTTCGAGTTGCACTGAACTTGAATACATTGGTTTCAAAGCGTTTGGGGACTCGGTTATAACTTTGCTAAACCTGTCGAACTGCACCTATCCTGTTTATGTTGTAAACAGACAGTACGAGTGGATGACACTTGCTGCGGGTGTGTACGCGTTTCCGGGTATGTAAAGCCCTTGCTAACTCATGGGAAAAAGAGTGAGAGATTACGCAGTGAAAATCCCGCGCGGCGACGATCGCGGGTAACCGGCACTTCAACTAGCACCAGCAGATAAAAGCGTCCGGCACAGAATCGTCGTTCGCGCGACCGGCGACCCCCCGAGAATGGATAACCTTACGGATGAAATTGATTTTGTGTGCGAAAGTGCCTTGTTGTCAACCCCAAACCGAGCTACGCTGAAGGTGCTACGCCTTGTGGGCAAAAAATGGAGGGATAGTTTGGACAGAAACACGTATAAGAACGAGCGTATCGGCGGCGTCTCAGAGCGGCCGTACGACGTGGTGTTCGGGGTGCTGGTCGCCCGGTGTTCAGCCATTGATGTTACGGCGATCACAATCAAACCGCCACGCGAAGCCGAGCTCCGCGTCATCCCTAACTACGCGTTCCCGCGGTCGTTCAATCACATTGAAAAGGTCGACCTTTCGTTGTGCGACACACTAGTCAGCATAGGTGGTGTGGCATTTCGATCTTTACGGATCAGGAGCCTCTTGCTGCCGGAGAGTCCGCGCAATCTGGTCAGCATTGGAGCATATGCATTCAGATCGACAACGCTCACCACGCTTGACCTGTCGAAATGCACAGCGCTGGTGACGATCGCCCGCGGGGCGTTTTTATTTGTTCACTTAACCACAGTGAACCTGTCGGGATGCGTTGCGCTCAGAGAGATCGGAAACCTGGCATTCGAACACGCATCGCTGGCTGCGATTGACCTGTCGAAATGCACCGCGCTCGAGACGATCGGGTACGGGGCGTTTGCATCTTCGAAATCGACCACGCTCAATCTGTGGAATTGCTTTTCGCTCAGGGAGATCGGAAACGGTGCATTCGCAGTCGCAAAACCGATTGCGCTGGACCTGAGGCGCTGCTCCGCGCTCGTGGCTATCGGCGAACGTGCGTTCTTTTCTTCGCGGTTGACCACGCTGGACCTGAGCGGTTGTCCCGCGCTCGTGACAATCGGCGATTGGGCGTTCTCTGAATCGCGGTTGACCACGCTGAACCTGTTGGGCTGCTCCGCGCTTGAAAAGATCGGCGACCGCGCGTTTTTGCACTCGCGGTTGACCACGCTGAACCTGTCGGACTGCTCCGCGCTTGAAAAGATCGGTATACAGGCGTTTGATGAATCGAGGCTGACTACCCTGGACCTGTCGAGATGTGGTGCACTCCAACGCGTCGGAATCGACGCGTTTCGTCACGCGGATCTGACTGCCCTGGACCTGACGGGCTGCGTTGCGCTCCGGCGGATCTGCAGTCGTGCGTTTCTCAATTGCAGACTGACTACACTGGACTTTTCAAACTGCGTTGCACTTGAGAGGATCGAAGCGAATGCGTTTCGGGGCTCGGTTATAACTGAGCTAAACCTGTCGGGGTGCCTCTCTCCTGTTGTGGTTGTAAACGTACGCGAAGAGGAGAATATACTTGCTCCGGCTCTGTACTCATTTCCGGATATGTAAAACTATCGCTAATTCTTATAAAAATCACGTAGACCAATTTATGAAACTGCTGTCTGGTAGACAGTTCGTCTGCAACTCAGAGCGTAAGAGATTGCGCAGTAAAAATCCCGCGCGGCGACGATCGCGGATAACTGACACTTCAACTAGGATCCGCTGATAAAAGCGCCCGGCGCAGAATCGTCGTTCGCGCGACCGAAGACCCCCGCGAATGAATCACCTTTCGGATGAACTTTTGTTTGTGGTTAAGAGTGCATTTTTGTCAACCCCAAACCGAGCTACGCTGAATAGGCTTCGCGCTGTGGGAAATGACTGGACGGAGATTTTGGACGATAACACGTTTAATAACCGAACTGTCCGCTACGTCTCAGAGCGGCCGTACGACGTGGTGTTCGGGGTGCTGGTCGCCCGGTTCTCAGCCAGTGATCGCACTGCGACAACAATCAAACCGCCACGCGAAGCCGGTCTCCGCGTCATCCCCGACGCCGCGTTCCCGCAGTCGTTCGATCTCATTGCATCAGTCGACCTTTCGTTGTGCGATACATTGGTCAGCGTGGGTGCGCGAGCGTTTCAAACCGCACCGATCACGAGTCTCCTGCTGCCGGCGAGCCCGCAGAATCTGGTCAGCATTGGCGACAGTGCATTCCAAAATGCGCCCTTGACCACGCTTGAGCTGTCGGGCTGCACCGCGCTGGAAACGATCGGTGACCTGGCGTTTTGCTCGTCGAACTTGACCACGCTGAACTTGACGACATGCCTTGCGCTCAAAACGATCGGCGCATTTGCGTTCTCTGCACAATTGTTGACCGAGCTGGACCTGACGAGATGCCCCGCGCTAGTGACCATCGGCGGGAATGCGTTTGATGAAGCGCGGTTGACCACGCTGGACCTGAGGGGCTGCCCCGCGCTCGAGACCATCGGCGGGACTGCGTTTGATGAATCGCGGTTGACCACGCTGGACCTGAGGGGCTGTCCCGCGCTCGTGACCATCGGCCACCGCGCGTTTTTGAACTCGCGTTTGACCACGCTGGAGCTGTCGGGCTGCCCCGCGCTCGTGACCATCGGCAACCGCGCGTTTTTGAACTCGCGGTTGACCACGCTGAACCTGTCGGGCTGCTCCGCGCTTGAAAATATCGGTATACAGGCGTTTGGTGAATCGAGGCTGACTACCCTGGACCTGTCGAGATGTGCTGCACTCCAACGCGTCGGAATCGACGCGTTTCGTCACTCGGATCTGACTGCCCTGGACCTGACGGGCTGCGTTGCGCTCCGGCGGATCTGCAGTAATGCGTTTTTCAATTGCAGACTGACTACACTGGACTTTTCAAACTGCGTTGCACTTGAGAGGATCGAAGCGAATGCGTTTCGGGGCTCGGTTATAACTGAGCTAAACCTGTCGGGGTGCCTCTCTCCTGTTGTGGTTGTAAACGTACGCGAAGAGGAGAATATACTTGCTCCGGCTCTGTACTCATTTCCGGATATGTGAAACTATCGCTAACTCTTCTAAAAATCACGTAGACCAAACAGTTCGTCTGCAACTCAGAGCGTAAGAGATTGCGCAGTAAAAATCCCGCGCGGCGACGATCGCGGGCAACCAGCAATTGGTCTCGCGACTTCGTATAAAGGCGAACGGGCCAACGGCACCGTCCAGGAACATGGGATCTGAATGGGATTACATTTCTAATGACATGTTTTCATTTGTGCTCAAAGGTGCCTTGTTGTTGAGCCCCGATCGAGTGACAGTTGAACAGCTACGCGCTGTGGACAAACAATGGCGGAATGTCGTGGACAGTAACACGTATGAGAACGAGATTGTCAACGGCGTCACTACACGACCGTACGACGTGGTGTTCGGGGTGCTGATCGCCCGGTTCTCAGACAGGGACGTGACTGCGACCACAATCAGACCGCCCCGCGAAGCCGGGCTCCGCGTCATCCCCGACGACGCGTTCCCGTTGGCGTTCGATCGCATTGCATCGGTCGACCTTTCGTTGTGCGACACATTGGTCAGCGTGGGTGCGCAAGCGTTTGTATACTCACCGATCGAGAGTCTCCTGCTGCCGCATAATCTGGTCAGCATCGGAGACTATGCATTCAGAAATGCGCTCTTTACCGAGCTGGACCTGACGAGATGCACCGCGCTCCAGACGATCGGTGAACTGGCGTTTCAAAACGCACGGATTACCAGTCTCACGATGCCGGCGAGTCCGCAGAATCTGGTCAGCATTGGCGACTGTGCATTCGAATTGGCAGAGTTGACCGCGCTTGACCTGTCGAGATGCACCGCGCTCGAGACGATCGGTGAGGCGGCGTTTCAAAGTTCCAGTATGACGGTTCTGAACCTGTCGAATTGCGGCGCGCTCCGGATCATCGAAGACAACGCGTTTCAAAATTCAGTGCTGACCCATCTTGGCCTGTCGGACTGCACCGCACTCAGAACGATCGGGGACTTTGCGTTTCAGAGTTCCAAACTAAGGGGTCTGTACCTGTCGAACTGCACCGCGCTCGAAACGATCGGTAGAGAGGCGTTTCACGATTCACAAATGGATGAGTCGGGTCTGGACATGTCGGAATGCATCGCACTCGTGGAAATCGGAAGAGCCGCGTTTGCTCACTCGGATCTGACTGTCCTGAATCTCAATAACTGCGGCGCGCTGGAAACTATCCGCGAATACGCGTTTTACCGGTCGTCGTTGACTACACTGGACCTGTCGGGATGCGTTGCGCTCCGGGAGATCGAAAGCAATGCATTTTGGAATTCGGAAATTCATTCTTTAACCCTGTCTGGCTGCATTGCGCTCAATGAGATCGGGGACGATGCGTTTTCAAATTCGGAGTTGACCATGCTGGACCTGTCGCAATGCGGCGCGCTCGAAACGATCGGCCATGAAGCGTTTCACGATTCACCAATTACGCGTCTAGTGCTGTCGGGATGCTTTGCGCTCCGGGAGATTGGAAACAATGCATTTTGGAATTCGTCAATTGATTCTTTGAACCTGTTGGATTGCACCGCGCTCAGGATTATCGGAGACGCGGCGTTTCACGATGCACATATTACGGGTCTCGACCTGTCGAAATGCACCGCGCTCCAGTACATCGGGAGTAGAGCGTTTTATAGCTCGAATCTGACTGCCCTGGGCCTAAGGGGATGCGCTGCGCTCCAACGTATCGGAGAAGGTGCGTTTTCAAATTCGGCGTTGACCGAACTGGACCTATATGGCTGCACCGCACTCGAGACGATCGGCGAGGCGGCGTTTGACGGCTCCCCAATCACACTTCTGAACCTGTCGAGTTGCACCGCGCTGCAGATTATCGAGGGCAAGGCGTTTCGATCGGCTAGATTGACTACACTGGACCTGAAAATGTGCACCAGGCTCCAAATGCTCGGCGCACGGGCGTTTAAGCGATCTAATTTGATGCGGTTGGACATGTCGCGCTGCGTTGCGCTCCGGGACATCGGTGAAGAGGCGTTTGGGGATTCGATATTATCCACTTTAAACCTGGAAGGCTGTGCTGCGCTCCAGGTGATCGGCGATCGCGTGTTTGAGAAATCGATGTTGAACACCTTGGACCTTTCGGGCTGCGTTGCGCTCCGGCGGATCGGCCGTGGGGCGTTTGGCAACTGCAAATTGGTTACACTCGACTTTTCAAACTGCGTTGCACTCCAGAGGATCGAAATGTGGGCGTTCAATGCATCGAATATCAATTCACTTGACTTTTCGAATTGCACTAACCTTCGATACGTTGGGTCAAGCGCGTTTGGGGACTCGGTTATAACCAAGCTAGACCTGTCGGGATGTCTCTCTCATGTTATGGTTGTAAACAAACAGGACGAGGCCAACATACTTGCTCCGGATCTGTACTCATTTCCGGATATGTAAAACTGGCACTTCAACTAGTATCCGCTGATAAAAGCACCCGGCGCAGAATCGTCGTTTGCGCGACCGAAGACCCCCGTCAATGAATAACCTTTGGGATGAAATTGATTTTGTGTGCGAAAGTGCCTTGTTGTCAACCCCAAACCGAGCTAGGCTGAATGGGCTACGCCGAGTGAGCAAAGACTGGAGGGATAGTTTGGACAGAAACACGCACGAGAACCAGATTATCAACGGCGTCACTACACGGCCGTACGACGTGGTGTTCGGGGTGCTGGTCGCCCGGTTCTCAGCCAGTGACGTGACTGCGACCACAATCAGACCGCCCCGCGAAGCCGGGCTCCGCGTCATCCCCGACGACGCGTTCCCGGTGGCGTTCAATCGCATTGCATCGGTCGACCTTTCGTTGTGCGATACATTGGTCAGCGTGGGTGCCCGGGCGTTTCAGACCGCAACGATCACGAGTCTCCTGCTGCCGGCGAGTCCGCAGAATCTGGTCAGCATCGGCGACTCTGCATTCAAATCTGCGCGCTTGACCGCGCTTGAGCTGTCGGGCTGCACCGCGCTCAAAACCATCGGCAACGGAGCGTTTGAACGATCGATATTGACTCACCTGAATCTTAGGAAATGCACCGCGCTGGAAGATATCGAAGAACTTGCGTTTAGCAGATCGTTCTTGACTACACTGGACCTGTCGAAATGCCTTGCGCTCCGGAAGATCGGAGGCAGTGCATTTTTAAATTCGGTGCTGACCAATCTTGACCTGTTGGGCTGCACCGCACTCAGAATGATCGGGGACTTTGCGTTTCAGAGTTCCAAACTAACGGGTCTGTACCTGTCGAACTGCACCGCGCTCGAAACGATCGGTGAAGAGGCGTTTCACGATTCGCCGATGAACGAGTCGGGTCTGCAGATGTCGGAATGCGGCGCACTCGTGGAAATCGGAAGAGCCGCGTTTGGTGAATCGAATCTGGCTGTCTTGAATCTCGATAACTGCGGAGCGCTGGAAATTATCGGCGAATGCGCGTTTGAACTGACGCCGTTGACTACACTGGACCTGTCGGGATGCGTTGCGCTCCGGGAGATCGGGGACTATGCGTTTCAAAATTCGGCGTTGACCATGTTGTACCTGTCGCAATGCGGCGCGCTCGAAACGATCGGCCATGAAGCGTTTCTCTATTCACCAATCACGCGTCTAGAGCTGTCGGGATGCTTTGCGCTCCGGGAGATTGGAAACGATTCATTCGCAGGGGCATCGCTGACCATTCTGGACCTGTCGCAATGCGGCGCGCTCGAAACGATCGGCCATGATGCGTTTGGCGATTCACCAATTACGCGTCTAGAGCTGTCGGGATGCTTTGCGCTCCGGGAGATTGGAGACTTTGCATTTGGATCGGCATTGCTGACCACGATTGACCTGACGGACTGCACCGCGCTCCAGAACATCGGAAGAAGAGCGTTTTATAGCTCGAATCTGACTGCCCTGGGCCTAAGGGGCTTCGCTGCGCTCCAAAGTATCAGAGATGGTGCGTTTAGATGGTCGGCGTTGACCGAACTGGACCTATATGGCTGCACCGCGCTCGAGACGATCGGCGAGGCGGCGTTTGACGCCTCCCCAATCACACTTCTGAACCTGTCGAGTTGCACCGCGCTGCAGATTATCGGGGGCGAGGCGTTTCGATCGGCTAGATTGACTACACTGGACCTGAAAACGTGCACCAGGCTTCAGTTGCTCGGTACAGGGGCGTTTAAGCGTTCTAATTTGACCAAATTGGACCTGTCGCGCTGCACCGCGCTCGAAAATATCGGTGAAGAGGCGTTTGGGGATTCGATATTATCCACTTTAAACCTGAAAGGCTGTGCTGCGCTCCAGGATATCCGCGATCGCGCGTTTGAGAACTCGATTTTGACCACACTGGACCTTTCGGGCTGCGTTGCGCTCCAACAGATCGGCCGTGGGGCGTTTAGAAGCTGCAAATTGGCTACACTCGACTTTTCGAAATGCGTTGCACTTGAGAGCATCGAGGGATTCGCGTTCTGGAATTACAGTGGCGTCGGAATTGACTTTCGAAACTGCACTAGACTTAATTTCATTGACGACTATGCGTTTGGGCATGGTTCAGTGACAACTGGACTCCGACGTCCGTTTTGATGCAACTGTTTACAGCCTCGTCCGAAACAACACCCGACCCCCTTCCGCAGGGAGAAACGTCTGATTTCTTGGCAACTGAGCAATACGATCCATTTTACCAAATTATATTAAGCGATGCGCATGACAGCATTGGAAGTTGTCGTTGAGAAGCTCTTGCTAGATTTGGGCAAAATCACTTATACACTAGAACAATTTATGGAATCTGCAAGGGTGATAGACAGTTTGTCGGCAACTTCCCGGGGCCTCAACCATACTGCTACATCGAGTCCGGAGTTTGGTATGGTGGTTTATATCAAGAGACTCGTCGACGAGAACATTGACAAGGATATGTACTGGGATGGTATCACCATACAGACGAGAAACAAGATCTTGCATTTTTCGTCATTTCTAGAAGCTAATCCTTCTACAATTCGAGCAATCAGAGGGTGGAGATTGGGGGACCTTTGGGAGTGGAGGAAAAATCGCGTCATTTCAGCATTTACGAATGGGAATCTTGAAACGCTGTCCGAACTAAACACGTGCATATTGAGAATAGAGGCGGATACGTACAAAACGGCTTCCGTGGTATTTGGTGAAGGGGTATGTTCTTGCTGTGGGGTAGCGTTTCCACGTGATGGCACGTCGCCCGGCTCAAAAGTAACAAGTCGTCGCGATCCAAATGGCACGCCGGGCGGTGTGTCTGTTTTCGACCTGCTGGAATTTTTAATTTTGTGCAGCGACGCCAGAAGGGTCGATGTGAGTTTTGACAGCCATGGCGAGTCCAGTTATTGGCGGATTGCGCCGGAGCTTATTGGACGTCACCTGCACATGGGAACAGTCTGTTCCACAAGCTGCGACAAGCTGCGCCAAATGCGCATATGGAGCGACGTGAACGGTGCTGAGCTGTCCAGTATCAAGCTGGAACTAAACTCGGTGGAGCGGCCGAGTGCAACGAAAGGCTTGGCTTTTTTGCACGCGTCCAAGTCCCACTCGCTTTTGAGAAACGACAAAGTGCGGCGTGCACTGCAACGGTCGGCGTGCCGGCTGGAAGTGTCGAGACGGGCAGTCGAAAGGCTTGTATTTTTACTTAACCGCGATGTCTGTATTTTACACGCGATGTCTGTTGTGGCGAATGGAGTTTGCCCGTCTCTGGTAAAGTTGTTTTTTCATCCGGGTAGTCCGCGCTGGCGCGGAAATATCTCAAGCAGGGGCTTGCAGTTTGTCGGCCAGATGCTGCGTCGCGGCACGGCGCAGGCTAAGGACCTGGTCTGCGAGTCAGTTTTCAACGATTTTCTCTCGAGACGTGTGCGAAAAGACGCAATCGAAATAGTGGAATGTTGTGGCCGTTTGTAATACCGGGCGGTCGCTTTAATCGCGTCGCGCCCGCAAACGTGTATATGCACGTCGAAGGAGAGCGCGTTGCCATCCGTGTTTGGACCCCCCAAGAAACGCTGAACTGCCATGGGCGAAGCAGCTCTCGTACCGATCGACGAACCGCTGGGTGCCTTTTGGGCACAGGACCAACAGATTGTCATGCATAAAATACCTTTGCCTAGATACGGCAAGCATGAACTGTGCAGTCGTAAGTGCGGGATGGCCTCCAGGAAGTCGGCTCCCTGGTTTCGAGACGTGTTTGCAGGATTTGTGGGGGCACGCGCCCCCGTCGTTTTGTCGGGGTCGGACGATTTGCTCGCATTGATCGAGTCCGGGGAGCAGGAGCTGTTGTCGTTCGCTGGCTGTGCACCCGAGAACAAGAACACCGGGTGCGTTGCGCCTCGCCAGCTCGTGGTGTATCTCTTGCTGACAGACTGCAATCATTACCACTGCGTCCAAGAAAAGTACCTGAACGCTTTCGCCGACATGTTTTCCACCTCGAGGACTGGAAAGCTCCCTTCTGATGCACCGATGGCGGCGAGCGTTATATTGGCCGGCGAAGACAGCCTTCGTTTTTTTGAGCACATGAAGTACGAATGCGGGTCGTCCAACGACAGGATGTGCGCTGAAAGCAACGCGCGGATTTGCTTTCGGTGGGCTGACGGGCGTGCGTTATACCACGAGTGGCACACGCTGGCGTACGTTTCGAACCAGAGGGAAGCAACAGTCGAAATTCAAAATTCAATGGCGAGGATCAGTAGCTCGAGAGGCATGCCTTTTCCTCCTTCTTGTTTGGTTTCCCCGGATGAAGGAAATCGGGAGTATTCGGCCATATATGCAAACGTGTGCGCAGAGTTCGCCTCGGCACTGGAGTGTGAACCAAGCGTGACACTCCAATGCGAAAACATGCGGCTGGAACCGACGGGAGTGTTCGTTCGCGTGGTACCACGCGGGACTTCGATCCAGAACGCCCTGTGTTTCCACGGGATTATGGTCTGTAAAGTAGGAAATTCCCAAAAGGTAAGGATCCACTGCGCCGAGCTCAGCAAGTCGACACGCGCGATAGAATTCGACGAGCTCTTTGTCGAGGAAATGAGGCAGATGGGAATGCACATTTGCGCGGTGCAGGCCGAACGTGTGACGTGGACAGGTATGTGGTCGCCCTACTGCAAGAAAACCGCGACATGGGACCAATCGCGCGAGGCTGTGGCCCCGGCACTGCTCCAGAGAGGTGTCGCGGTCCGCCCGGTAGACGAAGCTTTGATATCACAGTTCGATATTTACCCCTGTCTTGCCTCGGTCTGTTATCCGGCAAAGAAGGAACTGTGTCCCGGCTACAAGGTTTTTTTTGACGTGTGCAACAAAATGGCACAGAGCGTGATGCGCGGAACCAAACTGCCGGAACGACTGTACTCGCAGTGCAGCATCGGCACACCGCCGCTGGTGGGCGCAAATCCACCTTCCGCAAAAGATGCGCACTCGCTCCTGTCCGACACCACAATCAGCGCTGCAGCAGCCCGGTTTTTGAGCTGTCCTACCGACTTGCAGCTCGGGCTTATCATGCTGCAGTGCGGAGCTCGGTTGGGGATGAACGCTTCCGTGCGCCGTGCAGCAGCTTTTGTTTGGCAGGTGCTGAGGGACTTGGATAAGACACCAGCTGATGTTTGTCGAATGGCGGTCGGTGCTACGGGTGCGGACGCAAGTGGTGGATGCATTAGGTCCGGTTGTGCCGCTTCGTGGATAGAGCAATTACTAGACGTGCACTCTCTGGAAATGTCCAACGTCTGCGAATGCGTACGCAAACGGTGGTCTAAGGAGGAGGCAGCCACGAGGGCACTCGCCTTTTTTATACACTCAGAAACGGGGAGACGGCCGACTTCTGCGTACATGAACACCACGGAGATTCAACAAGTTGTGAAGTCCAGCCTTGGTCCGGTGTCCGTTGGAGCGAACACGCCACGTCTGCATTCCTCGCTTTCGGCGGCAATAAGCTCGTTTCAAAGCGAGTTCGCAGGGTTTTGTGGGACCGATGGGGTCCGGGCCAGAGGCGCCGTATTCATCCTCGAAACGCACAACCAACTGCCTGATGTAGCTATCCGCAAACACCACAGCATCGAGGGGTTCAAAGATTGCACACTCGCACACTTCACCCAGGCCACCAAGCCTACTGTTTTGGTTGTTCACGTCAGCGACAAGAGGAAGCGCGCAACCTTGCGCATGTCGCACTCGAAGCGACTTTGCTTCGACGCAGATGGAGGCGACCAAGGTCTCGAGAAATAGCAACGACGGGCTGGTATTGCAAGTGCTTCAGATTCGCTTGAGGATACGAGGAACAGACAAAGAAATGTACGCGCACGCCGTCGCGTAGGTCGCCCCCCGCTGACTGCTGGAAAACGAGCGCGTGAACCCGCTCGCCAGGGGTAGGATGGCCGTCTGCGACACCGATATCGCCAGCCCTCCACAATGGACGAGCCAGACAATCGACGAGAATACGTAAGCCATTCGCACAAGAGGCCGCATTTCTTGCGAGGTACGTTTGAAACAGAGCGATGTTGCTCTGGAGCATATGTCCATTCCTAGAGTCGAAATTAGAAGGGCCGTGAGGAGTCGCGCTGTGGGGTCGAACCGTCCGTCGGATGGCTTGTTCAACGGAGGTTCGGAAAACGCAACGATGACCGCCGCAGAAGAATCCAACACAGCTGCGGACCCGCCAAATGAGCAGCCCTGTTCCTTGGTGATCGGGTCTCGCAGACCGACGTGTCTCAACATCCAGTGCAGGATAGATAGAGTCCCGCACACCAACTCACTGGCGACCACTAACCAAACCTCCTCATCGACAAGAGCCGCCGATCTCCACACCACGGTGGCGATGCGGGCGCCCGCAGCTATCAATCCGAGAGCCGCGTCTTCAAATTTAGAGACGGCAGTTGCTTGGCAGGGGTCGGTATCGACGTCGCGTTCTCGCGAATTCCTAACCCAGACCACCGATGCCGCCAAAAGCATCAAGAGCAGCTTGCACGCGGCAAATAATACCTTGTTTGTGTCGGTGCCGACTCCGGAAATGTGTCGCAAGATCTCGGACGCCTCGAGCCAGTACATGACAGTTTCCGAGTCGTGTGCGGCCGCGACCACGATGGCCTGATCTGCCACCTTCGAAAAGGGTATCGAACCGTTCCGGCTGCAGGCGCGAGTCCTGCAGTCCAGCATGTAACTGTGGTACCCCGCATCGTTCGGCACTGTCTCAGACGAGCACTGCGAGCCGTCTTGCACAATCTGCCTGCGCGCGTCCAGAACAGGCCCCTGCATTCCAGAAATGGGCGTCGTGCCCGTAGACAGGTAAGTGGACGGAGATGCAGTATAATCGGGCCACAGAGCCACCACCGTGTCGTGGTCTATCGAGCAGTCGACGCCGTGCGATCGCGGCTCTGCGAGTGAAAGGTTTACCGTCGCGTGTCGCGTAGTAAACACGCGGGTTCCGATAACCGTGCCAGTGAGATGTGGGTCGCTTGGGTACTGGTGTGTCGGGCGTACCACAGCGACGCACAGCCTCGTTGCCTCTATGTAATACCTAAACCCGCGTAAAATGAATAGCTCTCCGTGAAGCTGTAGTTGGGTGGCCACAGACGACCAGGCGAGCGGGGAATCTGAATTTTCATATTGAAATTTGAACTTTGAAATGAGCGGTCTGTCCAGGTCTGAATTTGTATAAAATTGAGCGACATCCTCGCAGGTAGAATCGTTTTTCTGGCACGCGAGCGAAGTCGATGGGCGGATCGTATCCGAATACAGCCGAATCGGCTGTTGCGAGTCCGCGAAGACGCTGTCCATACGAAGAAGAAGATCCAGTTCACGAAACGGGGTGCCGACGGATGCGTGGACGACGACGTGGCTGTTCTTCCTGGTAGCTCGCAAACACGTGTAATCTGCATTTTCCCCCCGGATGAAACTCGACTGCGACATTCCGATCCGTTGAAGAGAAAGACAAACAGCCACACTCCAGAAGATCACAAACGGCAGCAAAAATCCCACAGCAGTAGTCGCAGCATGCTTGGTGGGACGGTCCCGAGAGCTTTCTCGGTGGTTGGCATTGTCGTCCGAGTCGGATGCACGGACATTGTTAAAAAGGTAATTCGTGCGAATGGATTCTGGCTTCATGGACGCCCGTGGTGCGTCGGACCCCGCCGTCTGGCAGGTTGCTGCTTTATGTGTTCCATAGCGGCAGTGTGCGAGGCCAGCACGGTTCCCACAACACGCGAACCGGTGCTCGCTATCGCCATCGCGTGGTTGCGACATACCGGTCATATCCCCGCTTCGTCGCAGATGAACGAAGCAAGGCAACCAAACAAACGGGCACGAAGCGACGCCGCCGAATGCACACAAGAGACCACCCCCAGCCACAGTGAACATTCTCGCCTCGCGGACTGCGCAAGGCGCATCGCTCCCGAGGCGAAGTCCTCCCGGAAAAAAGAACTGAGTATTCACTCGCTCAAGGATCGCGTCTACCTTGAGGATGTAAACCAGTTGGTGGAATTGGCGGAATATATCGGAGCTACGGATGTCGGGGTGTGCTCAAAAGAGGGCCTCGTCACTGTGACTTGTGTCTTGCCGCCGCAGGGTCGGTCTGTGGACAGTATAAACTCTGCTAAACGAGCCTGCGTCGTCAGCGATGCCCAGATCGAAAGTTCCACCTCGACCGAAGCATTTCGGAAAATGGAAAAGGTGGTAGAAAGGGACAAAAAGAAACTGCCTGACCTGCTCCGGGAGAAGGTCGCTCGTGTCATCGACAGCACGATCTCGCTCCTGCGAGACCAAGAGGGCGACAGCACAGTGGATAGTTTGGTGATCGAGCCCAACTCCGAAATGGAGTCGAATCCATCCGTCTTGCAGAGCATCTTATTCTCGTTTCGTTTGAAGCCAGGCGAGCGCATCAGAACTTGCGACCTGCAACGCTGCTTTCTTAGACTGGAAGACGGGATTCTGTGTGGGGACCAGGACGACGACGTCAATAGCAAGCTGCACATACCAGATACCCCAGTCAACTCGTTTCTTCGCAAGGAGCAGTCGCAGACCTGCTTGACTGTACACAAAAATATAATGCTAACTCCGAACGGACAGTGAAATTTAGCAACGCTAATCGCAATATAAGCGCCGCTGCATGAAAATGGCGAGCCCCAAACAGAGCGGCGGTCCGATCTCTTGCTTCATGAGGTCCGATTGCTTGAGATCTGACCGACGCAACTCGGTCCAAAGTAAGTCGGTGGGATGGATATTTCTCATGACCCTGCTGTGGATAGTGGATATGGCACTCAATGCCGGGACAACGCTGTACATGTGGAGCGCTGAAATGGGTAAATCGCAGTCGGAGGCGTCCACTGTTCTGGGCGTTCTGAATCGCTGGATCGTCGCCAGCACGGCGCTTTCGTGGCTTTCTACGACCTTCATCGGGTGCTACTACTCGTTTTTCAAAGACGCCGAATCCCACCATCGTGCCATGGGCCTCGTGTGTATTAGTGTGCTAGGCCTCGTTTCGCTCTCCGTGTCAATTGCAGCGAGCGAGGCTGCGAGCTTAGTTGCTGTCGCGGTTAAAAAGTCAGACGACGAGCACCGTGCCCGGGTGGCGTTCTTGCTTTGCGTGTCTTCGCTGGTAGTGCGAGTGTCGCAGGTTCTCCTGGGCCACAACGCGGGCGGCACGCACGCCGCTGCATCAGATCGGGGAGCACCCACAGGGCGGCGTAATTATTATGCCGCCGTTTGTGTGGATAGTGGAAATGGCACTTAATGCCGCGACGGAGCTGTACATGCGGAGCGCCGAAATGAGTAAATCCCCGAATCGCCGGATCGTTGTAAGGCGCGTGGTCTTAATTTGCACCTCGCGCGTTGGACACCGAGTTTTAGTGTGTCGGGACCGATCATGCAATCACATACTCAGAATGATTAGTAACTAATTGTTGAATAAAGCGATTGCACTCGTATTGATGACGCATCGGTTATCTGAAATAATAGCGTCGCTATCGTCACGTGTCTGTGAGTTCATACATTTCATACCACAGCTACTAAGCGCGCTGGGGGCGGAAGTCGCGGTGAGGGATGGAAGTCGCAACCCCGTCTTCCGACGACCACACTGTATCAGAATGGTCTTTGTTCGAAGAGATGGAGTCGGCTCGTCTGTTGAGCCGCTGGCAGTGCAGTGGTAGCGACGAAGAACGCTCGCCCGAACCGAGCGAATGCAGCTGGGACGGTGTGGACGTTGGTCATGGCGGGTTGGGGATTTTCTCCACACATGTCTGTGACTGTGATTGTCCGTTTTTGGAGATCATGCCAGGGGGCGAGATGTCGTGCAGCCTGACTGGTGCCACCAACAGAATCACCACGTCCGAGCAGGCTACCTATAACACTCCACGCGGAAAAGAGGATGGGACGTCGGGGGTCCCGGTAGGGGGCTGGAGAAAAAAACGAGATGCTTTCAGGGCGTCTCAGCTCGCGTACATAGCTTCCGAGGGCTGTGCGGAATGCGACCCGAACACTGTCGAAGAGCAAAAGGAAAAACGGCGTAAGACCGTCGAGTGCGTGCAGGTTTCGAGAGCAGACGCACCCGTGCTCGGAGACCACGGCACCGAACAGCTCGACGTTTCATTGAGCAGTCGTCAAGAGGAAACTTTGAAGTTCGAAGCCACGAAAATCTTCGTGCAGATGACAAGGGGGGCTCGAGATCAACCAGCCTGCAGCACGAAGTGGAAGTCCGGTGCGCCGACTCGCACGTCGGAATCGTGTTCCGATAAGGTCAAACAGGCTTTGAAGAAGTACCTCAGAGAAGTGGCCTCGAAAAACCAGGTCCCCTCCTTGAATATGATGCACGATATATGTCTATCGACGCAAGAATTTCGCATGGACACCCCCGATGCGACCGCGTCTCGCGATATATTTCGCTGCCATCCTTTGGAGAACGTACTCTTTCGAGAAGCATTCGGTCGACTGGTCGTCTGCATGTGGACGTGTGTTACGCAGACACCCCACTACAAAACTTCCAATAAGAAGAAAAATTCGTTCAGGTCGTTCGTTTGCGGCATGGCGTACGCGTTCAAACGAGGACTGGTTCTATCCTGCGGTTCGGTGGTCGTTCCGCAATCAGACATCGTCGCCTCGGCATTGGAGAACTCCAAGTCCTCGTCTTGTAGATCAACAAGGAAGATGCACTCGTTCAGCCACAAGGGACTCGCGTGCATCCACAGATGTGTATCCAGCGTTAAAATGGACGGGGATAGATTTTCGTGTGTGCACAGGGCCTCGCAACACCTAAGCAATTTTCTATAGCCGACGGCCTTACCGGCGCGGCGGTGGAGGCGCGGGTGCGTAGTAAGACGCCACGCCGCTTTCGAACACAATATGCTTCAGTGACTGAAGGCTGATGAAGTACGAGTCGGTGTCAAGGGGAGCGGGAAGATCTGTCACCCCTGGTAGTGGTATCGAATGCAGCAACACCGTAAACAGGTAAACGCCCAAACAAAGCAGCGCCAGCGTTACGAGTGTTTTTACAAATCCACAGCAAACGGCTTCTAGCAACACGGGTCCCGGCCCGTTGTATGCTCGTTGCGGCACCTTGGTGTAGGGCATCGGGCGGTAGCTCGGGTGCAGCGTGGACGATCCGCACGCCTTCTGCAACTTTCGAGTCTGCCGTGCCATCTAGCGGCATACCGAAGCGATCGCCGGCATCCGGTCGGCTAAGTCGCTGATCTGCATCACCTCGTGCCCGCCTCGCGTGCACTGTCAGCTTCGACCCCCTCGCGTCTCAGACCATCGCCCGCGTGGGCGCTAATACCCGACTGCGACCAGTAACGTACGTCTCAATCGCGCAATGCAGGGGCCACACTCTGGTTGTTTCGATGAGGTATGTCGAAAAAATCCCACTCTGAGCTCTGCGCCGCAGACAGTAGAGCTTTCTGACCTATCTTTGAAGTTGGGCGGCAGCGAATCTGGTCGCACTTTAGCCTCCCATCTGGCGAACCTAGCGTCGCATCGTGGAAAGACGACAAGCGGGTCTGGCTCGAAGGACCAGTGCAATGTGCACCGCGTCTTCGTTTGCAGAGCTATTGAAATGGGAGCGAAGTTTTTGAAATCTCTCCAAGGGGACGATCGGCGGTTCGTTGTGGCTTGCAACATATACGGACAGAGAATCATACTGCACTCGCACAGTTGCTATCTGATCAAGAAGCTCGTCGTCGAAGGTCGACCCGAAGTGACGCAGAAAAGCGTCGAAGCACTGCTCCAGCACTCATTTCGCATGGGCCAATCGCTCCTTCTCAGCTACTGCGTCCCATTCGCCGGTGGCAACGACGACTGCCACTGGGACCTGAGGGTGCTGAAGACAGGTTGCGGAAACCCCAAGAACCTCGATCCGGTTCTCGGGGTTTCGTCCGACGACCCGGACGTGAGATGGAGGGAAAAAAAGGAATTCGAGTTCGAACTGTGTGACGATGTGCGTCAGCGTCTGCAGGTGTACACCGAGGAGTTTGCACGAACCTCGACGGTGATCGACATGGACATCAAAGCAGAATGCCATCCGCCGAAAGGCGGAGATGGGGATGACTCGAGCATCATTGCTGCCAACAAGAGACTGACGGGACTGGTCGACGCCCTGGTGAAGGAGAGACGAGCGCTGCTTTACCAAGTAAATTCGAATGAAAGTGCAGAAGCCGCCGCCGCGGAATCGCGTAACTTGAAAATTGAAGCGAAGAATCAACTCGCGAGAATAGCCGTCCTGGAAGCAAAGTGTGCAAAGCACGATGCAGAATTGAAGGCCAGTTCTAACGCGATAGAACTGGCCCTCGGTTCAAATTCCGAGCAGCTCTCGACGGCACACGCAGAAAAGCAGTACCTTGCGTCGGCGATGAAGGCCGAACGACTAAAGCTGCAAGAGAGACTTGGGTTGAACAACGAGGTGATCGCCGACCTCCGCTCGCAGCTGGACGTCGCTAATACGCAACTCCAGGAGGCGACGGCCTTGCGTCGTGTTTCAGCCGACGAGTTGCGCGAGAAAGCAAGGAGGGAACGGCAGACGTTCGAGTCGGAGAGCATATTGCTGCGCGAGTCTTACCGAGCTGCCCAGGCCGACGCGTGCAAAGAGAAACACAGGTCGCGTGAACTGGAGAAGCAGTTGCAGCTAGAGCGCGATAAGTTCAGCGCCCTCCTGGACAGTCGCTGCGAACACCGAAGTAACAAAAACAGCCAGTCTTCGGAATTCGTTCGCACCAACCAAGCACGCCGAATCGTCAAGCTGACTCGCCAGTGCGACTTTCTTGTTTCCATGGTCAGAGAGACCGCTGGTGAAATTCTGTCGGACCCCCTGAATATAGGTACGTACAGCAGCAGCTGCTGATCCCCGGAAGCGACTCTATGCCGTCCAAGATACACAAGCAACTCAAAGCGAGGCGCGCCGCGGGACGACGCGCCTCCAAGTCCACGACAGGCGGCGCAGTTCAGACTGCGGCCTCCCACCAACCCACCCCTCTACCTTGCGCTCCTGCTCTCAAACCAGTGGATGCTGCCCAGCAACGCAAAGATGCAATGTGCAGGGCAAAGGAGATATGGCAAGCTGCCTGCGGCAATCACGATCGCACCGCCACTCCCCCTCCTGCCACGAACCAGCCCCCGAAGCGGGTGCGCAGCGGACGCTCTCCTGCGGGGCCAACGCCGGGCCCGACGCCGCCAGCCTCCGCTGGCATTTCCATTGGAGAATGCCTCCCATCTGCAGTTGAGTGCGTCGGCACGGACGGCGCGGCGACAGCGGGGGTGGCCAACGGCGTTCGCGTGCTCAATAAACCGCGCGAGGTGCAGGCCGTTCGGAGGCTTCTCGGCCGTGCACAAGACGCCGCCCGTGGCGGCGAGGGAAAAAACAACAAAACTGTTGGAATTGCATCCGGAGGATCCAACATCGTATTCAACGCACCGTTTTTGTCCGGAGAGTGCCTATCTAGATCGATGGGCACCCCATCCAAAACGCCATGGGACCAGGCTGTCGTCCGTATCACGCGCCCGGGGTCAGAGAGAGATCTCGAGGATGTGGTCGGAGAGATGGTCCATTTGATCCACGCAGCTTGTTCTGGCTATGGACTGGAGTGCATCGCCGTGATGCCGTACAGGGCGCAACGAGACAGTGAACTGTGGGGAATGATGGTGGTGTATCCCAAGGCGATAGATCTGAACGACGGGCTGTCCATGATTGCCGGCAACGTGCGAAAAGCGACTTTCCTTTTCAACGCTGCCGGCGAAGCCATACGCTCGCAAGCCCGTGCGGGTGGTCTCCAGATCGATGCGAAGCCGGCCAACTACTTGTGCACCTCCGACTGCCGGACGTGGGCAATCGATTTCGACCCAGAGATGTTTTCGGTGGTTGAAAACGAGTCGCCACAAGCGCTGATGCTCATAAGCATGTCGTTTTTTGCGGCGCACATTCGAGCCTACCACGAAAAGGAAATCGCCGACGAATTCGCCCTTCTGGTGGCCCCGCTCTTCAGACACTTGCTGAGTTACGTCGATGCAAGCCACTGGTGCATGACCACGCGCGCGAGGTGCAGGGACTTCGATGTCCACTGGTGCTACCAACCAGATAACATTTCGCGCCGCATGCAATCTGTCGCAACCGCCTACTTTACGAAAGCGCCCGCGACGAACCGCGTTTCCACGATGCGCATGGACGAATCGACCAAGAGTGACTCGCTTCTGACCCATTTGATTGAGTTTTCTCTGTCTAAACCACTCTCCGTGTGCTGAATAAGCAACGAAGGCAGTTTGCCACTGCCGCTGCACTGGGATTCGGACCCATCGCGTATTTAGTTTTTCATTTTATAGGGCACGCCGGGCGGCATTCTAAATTCTCAAGGGGCAGCGATGCGCATAGATGCGCCACGAGTAGCCTCTTGCAGCCGACGCGCCGATGTCGAAGTGCTGAGTTTTGGATTCGTCCTTTTTATTTAACGGATAGAGTCACCAGTGGTAAATATTACGACTCGGTAGTATTTTTACTACCATTGTAGTAAGAGTGGATGCATTAAGATCAACTGAGTAGTTATCATTGCTACCTTGTCCGGGAGGTGATTTAAACCCTAAAGTCGTCGGTTGCGTGAACGACGGCCCCTTTTGGACTGCACGCTTTTATCAGACGGCGTGGATAGTCGCCCCACGTGCTGTGTGACTCAGACGGTATACGCGACCGATGGCAACATCAAGGTACATCTCGTCATCTGATGTAAAGCGCCCCTTCGCCGAGAGCTCTGCAGTCAACCAGGGCACAAAACAAGAAACCGATACTATCAATGGAAGATCTCTCTCTGCAAACAAAAGGTTCAGCTGTACCAGTGGAGATCCATAAAACGCTTCGTTGTCGATCAACGCGAGCGCGTTACATTTCGACAGGTCCAGCTCAGTCAACTTCGCGTTTTCAAACGCCCCTCTACCGATACTCACGAGATTGTTGCAGCCCATCAGGTACAGTGCAGTCAACTTCGCGTTTTTAAACGCGTAGTCCCCGATCGTCTCGAGTGCAGGGCAGCCCGTCAGATTCAATGTAGTAATCTCCGATGCGCCTTTAAACGCACTTCTCGAGATCGTCTTGAGCGCGGTGCATCCCGACATATCCAGCGAGGTCAGCTCCGACGAGTAAAACGCCGATTCTCCGATACTCCGCAGCCTGGTGCATTTCGACATGTTCAGCGTGGTCAGCGTCGACGAGTAAAACGCCCCGCCACCGATAATCTTGAGCCCGTCGCATTCCGACAGATCTAGACCCTTCAACCTCGACCAGAAAAACGCCCCACGACCGATCAATCTCAGCGCGGTGCATTTGTTCGGCAGGTCCAGCGTGGTCAACGTCGAATCGAAAAACGACTTGACTCCGATCGTCTCGAGCGCGTTGCATTCCGACAGGTAAAGCACGGTCAGCAATGCATTTTCGAATGCACGGTCTCCGATATTTCGGAGCGCAACGCATCCCGACAGGTGCAGTGTGGTCAACGGCGAACTTTGAAACGCGCGTTTTCCGATATTTTCCAGTGCGCTGCAGTCCTTAAGGTTCAGCACAGTCAGTTCCGAAAAACAAAAAGCATCGTTGCCGATCTCCTTGAGCGCGGCGCAGCCCGTTAGATCAAGGGTAGTCATCTGCGATTGACCAAACGCATTTTCACCGATCGTCTCAAGCGCGGTGCAGTTCGACAGGAACAGGGTAGTCAGCTCCGATTCATCAAACGCATATGCACCGATCGTCTTGAGCGCGGTATAGCCCGATAGGTTCAACGTGTCCAAATCTGACTTTCGAAACGCATCGTCTCCGATCTCGTCGAGCGTTTTGAAGGCATGTAGGTATAAAGTGGTAAGAAGTGAGTGATAAAATGCTCCGCGTCTGATCTTCCGGAGCGTAAGGCACTTCGACAGGTCCAGTGTAGTCAAGAACGATCCGGTAAACGCACATTCTCCGATATCTTCCAGCGCGGTGCATTCCTTAAGATTCAGGACAGTCAGTATCGATCGATTAAACGCGCTGCTTCCGATCCTCTCGAGTGCGGTGCATTCCGACAGGCCAAGCGTTGTCAATTGCGAGCGTCGAAACGCTCCGTTGCCGATGGTTTTGAGCGCGGTGCAGCCCGACAGCTCAAGCGCGGTCAAGCGCGCATATAAGAATGCACTGTCGCCGATGCTGACCAGATTCTGCGGACTCGCCGGCAGCAGGAGACTCGTGATCGGTGCGGTCTGAAACGCCCGCGCACCCACGCTGACCAATGTATCGCACAACGAAAGGTCGACCGATGCAATGCGATCGAACGCCACCGGGAACGCGTCGTCGGGGATGACGCGGAGCCCGGCTTCGCGGGGCGGTCTGATTGTGGTCGCAGTCACGTCACTGGCTGAGAACCGGGCGACCAGCACCCCGAACACCACGTCGTACGGCCGTGTAGTGACGCCGTTGATAATCTGGTTCTCGTGCGTGTTTCTGTCCAAAATATTCCTCCAGTGTCTGCCTACTTGGCGTAGGTCATTAAGCGTAGCTCGGGTTGGGGTCGACAAAAAGGCACTTTCGACCACAAACAAAAGTTCATCCCAAAGGTTATTCATTCACGGAGGTCGCCGGTCGCGCGAACGACAATTTTGTGCCAGACGCCTTTATCTGCGGATGCGAGGTGAAATGCCAGTGACCCGCGATCGTCGCCGCGCGGGATTTTTACTGCGCAATCTCCTACGCTCTGAGTTGCCGACGAACCGTCTACCAGATCGCAGTTTCCATAAATTGCTCTAAATGATTTTCCCAATAGTTATTTAACGGAATTGTGGGTTTAATTTGACGAACTTAGTCACCAGCAGCATATTACCACTCCTAGATCCCGGGCGCCCTCCAGTCCCAAATAAAGACATCCGCACCAAAACCGACAAAAGATACCCCGAGACGACAAGCATGCCTTCACCGTTTCACACCCCCAGTACGCACCAACTGACGAAAGCCGCGAGGCAGGGGGCGTCGGTTCGCGTCGCTGCTTCCCGCCGATCCGGAGACCGACCTGCGCTGTGTGCCCGTGACACAGCGCAGGCGACACAACTCGCCGGATTGTCGTTCTCCGATGCAACCTCGGTCGGCGCGCGCGAGGGACGTGCTCTGGCGACGGGTACGTCATTTTCTGATCTACCCGACGATGATATATTCTTGATTATGAAGCTTGCTTTATCGTCGAACGCATCTGGTGATGAAGTCAACTGGCTGAAGTTGGTGAACAAGCATTTTTTGGATGTGATGGAGAAAAACAAATACGAACTCCGTTACATCATGAAGCTGACCAAATTGTTCGAGAACAATGCTATGCCAGCGTCACTGCGCGCGCTGATACGTAATTTTTCCCTGAGGGACGAACGTGAGCTCTTCGAGTTGATGAAGGATGTGATCCGATCGAACCCCTCCCAGAAGACCGTTTCAGACCTGAAGGATGCAATGCCTCGTCTTAAGGAGGTTCTGGAACTGGAAGGCAACATGATTCAGGTCGATTGCATTCTCGCAGCGGGAAAACTGGAGATTGCACCTACGATGGACAAACTCGAAGAACTAAAACAAAATTCGAAACCGCACGTAGTGTCGTACATCAAAGAACACACGTGGCCAGTCGGCGAGGACCATCCGTATTTGGTGGTAATGGGAACGATGATCGAGTCGCTCACACAGACCGACGGGATGACGAGCATCCGACCACCGAGTAAGGCGGGCCTCCGCGTTATCCCTGACAACTCGTTCTCGCGGGCATCCTTCAGCGATCTCCACACAGTCGACCTCACGGCATGCGACGAGCTATCTCGCATAGGAAGAAATGCGTTTAGTCGTTGCATGGGGATGACGAGTTTGCTGTTGCCAACGAACCCAAAGGAACTGGTAGAGATAGGGCCATGTGCATTCGAATATTCGCCGTTGACCACACTGAACCTAACGGGCTGCTCCTCACTCGTGTCAATGGGGAAAGATGCCTTTCGTGAGTCGAAGTTGACCACGCTTCAGCTGGAGGGCTGCGCGGCGCTGAAGTCGATCGGACCTCGAATGTTTGAGCGTTCAATATTGACGAACCTCGATTTGTCGGGTTGCGCCGCGCTGGAGACGATTGCAACATCCGCGTTTTTCGGCTCGGTGTTGAAGACCCTAACCCTGAATGGCTGCGCCGCGCTCGTGTCGATTGGAGATTTCGCGTTTTACAGCTCAGATTTGACGGAGCTCAATCTGTCGGACTGCACCGCGCTCAAGAGGATCGGAATTTCGGCATTTTCCAAATCAAAGTTGACGAGTCTGGTACTACGGGGCTGTGTCTCGCTCGAAAATATAGGCCGATCGGCGTTCGAAAATACGCCTTTGATCAAGTTCAGACAGTCGGGTTGCTCCGACTCCGTGGAGATCGGAAAAGGAGCGTTTTTCGACCCGAAGGTTTTTGACCTGTCGGGCGTGAACGCGCTGAAACTGATTGGTTCGTAGTCGCGTTTTCGCGATTTAGGGCGATGGTATGCAAACCCGTCACGGTTGGGATATCGCTCGAATGCACTTCTGGAGCGACATGTATACCTGCTGTGTGTTTACGACGACGGAGGTGCGCGTAACGTACGCGCTTATGGACGTACTGGTCATCCGGTGCTTCACCAGTACGTGCGCGCAAAGCTGCGCGAACGCGTTGGTCAGTTCGGAGTTATCGCCCTCGATCAACTCGTAGGCAGAGGGAATGCGGCTGCAATCGTATACGTGTGAACAGCGACACTCTGTGCGGATCAGGTCGTACGCCTTGCGCATGGCAGCCTTTGCTTCTGTGGAGTACCTAAGCATCAGGCTGTTTCTGGCCGCACTCAACAATTCAAGAGACTCCGATTCCACGGGTTCGTCGTCGACGTCCATCCCAACCCCCGCACCGAGCGTCGCGTTGGATGTTGTTTTCAAAGCTTCCGTCAGCTGGGCTAGGCTAAGTTCGCCTTCTCCTTTCTTGAGCAGGGCATCGAGGTTTCTGGAGTTGGTGAACAACCCCACATCGCGGGATGGTTTCTTCAGCAGGTCCATTGCTTCCTTGTTGGCCAGCGACGGAAGAATTCGAAGAACGTCGTCGGTGGGCGATATGGCCAGCGAGAGGCCCGACTCCTTCAGTAGAACCGACACGAACAACTCTATAAGCTTTCCGTGAAGCTCGGATACCCTCTTTTCGTCAGCATCCCTTTTCTTGCGAATATCCGCCTGGTGCTTCGCGATCTTGCTTTCGTCCACGTTGCATATGGACTCAATTGGTTCGCCTATGGTCCCGGAGAACTGCCTGACGAACGCATAGAGCTTGTCTTGGCAGATATATGATTCCCGGAGGGCGTCGTTCCATACCAGTTGCCTTTTTTCTCTAGACATGCGCTCGCTCTCTTGTTCTTCGAATTTGTGGGCTTTGCGCATGTCTTCAACCTGCCGTGTTCTATCTTTGGTAGCCATGCGAGTTTCACAACTCGATATTGCTGCATCGATCACGGAACGCAGATCTTCCACGTTGTCGTACATCAATATATCTTCATTCCTGACCCCTGCAGCTGCACCTGGCTTGCCCTGTGTGAACTCAGCAGGAGGGTCGTACAAAAGACTGTATTCCTCAAGGTCAACCTCAAACTGCCCGATATCCACGTACACCGGCTGGATCTCCTGAAGAGGTTCCCCGATTCCAAAATTTAATTCTACGATAGGGGCGCCAATCGAAGAAACCCGTCTTGACTTGCTGGGACCGACACGTGCATGATCCGCGTCACCAGCAGGGGCCAGATTTCGCTTCGGAAAGCGAGTTAGCCCCGAACCTGCACTGAGGGACATCGGCATCTGGCCGGTCGTGTCATTCTCAAAGTCGTGACCTTCGGATGGCGTCTCTTCCAAACCCGGATACACAGGGTATTGAACTGTTCTTTTGCCCTGTATCTGGGTAACACGACAAGGCCGTGTCCGCAGAGTGTTATTTGATACCGTTCTCAACTTTGCCTTGCTCAGATGGGGCAAAGACAACAATTTTGCCGCGCAGCAAACCTCGATGGCTCCGTCGCGTCCTGCATCGTAAGACGCTGCCTCATGAGAGGAAAGCGAAACTGATCTGATGAAATGTTCGTACACGCAAGCCAGTGACGCGTCTTCGTTGCTAGGAAGCCACAAAACACTGCGCTGATGATCAGTGTGCACGTAGTCAGCTGACTGTTGTTTTTCTCCGCCTTCTCCCAAATCCACAAAATCCACACCAGTCGTCCAACGTAAAGAAGGAGTTTTCACTGTCGCTGGTCGATATTCGTTGTTGTGTTCCACTTTATTCCCGGTGGTTTTCGACATACCACTCAATAATTTTTTATGGGCATCCATCGGGTATCCATTTCCAATATTGAAATCCAACAACCTTCCGGTGTCTCGGCAGTTCGTGTCGTAGGGTGATTGCCCGCAACACAGTCCACGATCTATACAGTACGAACCTGCATTCGATTTGTCGTTGTCCCGCAATACGAAGTTGCCGTAACGCAATTGTCTTAGCAACTCTTTGTTGGCAATGGAATGGGTTTCAATTTTAGGCAGAAAGGAAATTGCCCAGTTCCGGAATTCTTTTGCTTTACCACCATCAGCTTGAACCGCGTCTTCTCCCTTATCAATATTTTCTCGGAGCTGATCTAAACACGGTTGAATTTGTTTTATCTTATCGGAGTCTGTGACACCTTTTAGTATCACGAGGCCAGAATTGTAGCACACATTGCAATACAGACGAAATCGGACTGCGAGTTGGTTGTTGGCATGGTCCAACACCCGTGCGACACACGCCCCCATTCGATGCAAGAACGAGTCAACTCCCGTAAGGGACTCACCGAATTCGTTTACGTCATTTACGAAGGCTTTCCCACATAACAGTAGCATGCGATTCTTAAAGTGGTTTGAAATATCTTCAAGCTTTAATTGATCACCAATTTGACAATATGTCACCAGAATGTCAACAAAGACGCACGCAAGAAAGCACGATTTAATAGCAAGACCATCAAAATCGGCCTGTCCGAGTCTCTTGGTGTCTATTGGGAGTTGTTTATCATCGGATAAACTAGCGTCGGCAGTTTTTTCGCCCTTTGTTCGATTCAAATTGCGAGCAGCAGTCACCACCCCCCCCGCCAACAAAAAAGTTGAACCAACTTGACCCGCGCTCGGTGGAGATGTACTGGCTCCAGGTTCGCCCTGTGGTTCAGATTGTGATTGTTCTTGTAATTTTTGTAGACGTGATAGTAAGTTGTTTAATCCAACGAGGCTCGACACTGATGTTTTTGGTGCATCTATAGCTTGTTTGACGATCTGAATGAATTCTGCGATGCCTTGTGTTCGGAGATTACTACGCTCCGCGTCTTTTAGTTGTATATATAGTGCTTCGAAACCACTGAATTCGCCTGTTAATTTGGAATCGGGCGTGGAGGAGTCTGTTGCTGGACCGGGTCCAGAAGCGGTCTCGGCATCGAGGAGTGATTTTGGTGAAGCGGGTCCAACCAATTCTTTTAGTTTTTTATATGGTGCTTCGAAACCACTGAATGGTTTGACTTGTGCAGAACTCGCTGAAGGTGGAGTATTTGAAGTTGAGGGGGAAGGCGACACATGCGGTTGTATAGGACAACCATCTTGTCCCGGATAGTCGTTGCATATCGTGGCATTTATTCCGTCTATTGCACTATCACAGAGGTCATATGTCTCCGCATCAATAGTAGTGCCGTTTTTCACACTGTCAAAATCGACGACTAAAGTCTGCAGTATTCGGAGTCTGTCGGCTTCAGATAGATTTCCCGAGTCTGTTCTCACCTTTAGAGTTCGTAGATCACTTATCAATTCATTCAATGGAAGAATTGGTGTAGAGTCCATCGATGGTTGTCTATTAAATATCGCAACCAACCCTGCAAGCACGACACTAAGGGGAGCAAAACCCGAATTGCCTCCCGTCGGTGCATTTTGAACGTTATTGTTATTCGGTACCAAACGCTTAGTTTCCAATGAGTCGGATCCAACCATTGGATGGGCAAATCCAACATTTAGTTCAGTCGAGTCTGACACGGCCGTCGCTTCTGTGTCTGTGTGAATTTTTTCACGGAACCTAGTCTGCAAGTTATCAATTTGAGACGCAAGCTTGTCGACATTCTCGTTGACAGTACCCATTACGTGCTTTTTAACGTCATTTAACAATCCAGACTCGAGCAGCGTTTTTAATCGTCGAAGGTCGCAGAGAACGAGGTAAACGTCTACGTCGACATGATCATCTGCGAACTGAGAAACGTACTTCATGTATCGTTGCACCTCCGGAACAGTTGACATCCATCTGTAAAAAACGAGTGCGACGTTGAAATCGTCTGTGCTACGTTTCTCTTCGGAAATGGCATTCTCACGAATTGCATTCATGATCGATCTCCGTGTTCCTTGCAATAAGTTGGGCCTCATGTCGTGAGTCTCATTACTAGACGCCAGTGGCATTATGTCTGCTCTCAGGTAGTCATCGGAATTCCTTCCCAACAACGATCTGTATTCAAGAACACTTTTGCTCACATCCTCGCCTTCGCTAAAAACTGGTGTATCTTTAAAACCCGGAACGAACAAATGATGCAAAAATTCTATGTACTGCTGGCGATTTATACTCGGATGGGAGTTTCCATTGGGTCCCCTGCTGTAGGAGGTCGATGTGTCGGAATCACTGTTCATCACGCGAACGCCTCCGATGCCGTTGATATTCAAATCTCATTATGCTGTGTATATTCACAACTGGCGGACGAGTTATACGTCCACTCTTACATCCCATCTAATATTTCAAGGCGATTTAAATTATCGGTTTTGCTCTAGTTTCCAGTCTCGTTTCAAGCCAATGCAGGCGAACACGATTTCGCATGTACCTGTCACGTCGTGCTATGTATACATACACGAGCGTACCGTCCTGCATACAAATAATAAGACACGATCTTCGAACCGTACGCTGAGCGATACAGTTGACGCGTGGAGGAGTACTTCAAATGGCCCCACCGGGTAAAACACCATGTCTCTCAAGCCTTACATATGGCGACCCGAGTTGCGAACAAGACTACCTGGATAGTTTTGTACTAAATTGCAATAAAATGGACCCGTGGGTCGACAAAAAACAAGGAGGAATCGCCAACTGGATGTGCCCAGATGATGATACGTTTGAGCTCAAATTAAACCCCAATCAGTGTACTACAATTCTCATGTCCAAAGTGGATAGTCGATCTCTCGAGCTGGCCCTTGTTCATCACACGGCCATTCGCCATTGTTCAGACTCCGAATTGTATGCCCGAGCACGTAAACGAACAATGGATTTCGTCATTGGAACTTTTAAGAAAACGGATAGACTTCCGAGCTACGATCCTGCGGACGTCGACACATTTTTATTGTGCATACAGTTGTCTACCGGTAACGATGAAACAGAAGGACTACCCGTCTCTTCTGTTTTGTCTAATCTAAATTTAAAACACCCAATCATAGGCACCGTGGGCTTTGTACACGCTCTGATGGTTGTAATTAGCCAGCCGCTCGACGATGTTCCAGATGACATTTTGTTGACATTGTTTGAAACCGATTTACAATCTCGAGTGGGCCACGAGCGTACTGATTCTAGTGCGGTTTTGAAGCCATTGTCGACTACGGATAAACGTTCTACACCCACCGATGTTCGTCCAACAAGTAGTCCTAGCCGTAGAAAGGGTGCGGAACAACAACAAGAAGAGGAAGTTCAGCGGCGTGCGGAACAACAACAAGAAAAGGAAGTTCAGCGGCGTGCGGAACAACAACAAGAAAAGGAAGTTCAGCGGCGTGCGGAACAACAACAAGAAAAGGAAGTTCAGCGGCGTGCGAGAAGCTTATCAAGGGACAAACAGAAACAACAGAAAGCCGCCGATAAACGAAAGAAAGAAGCCGCCGAGAAACGACAGAAAGAAGCCGCCGAGAAACGACAGAAAGAAGCCGCCGAGAAACAACAGAAAGAAGCCGCCGAGAAACAACAGAAAGAAGCCGCCGAGAAACAACAGAAAGAAGTCGATAACCGAAAGAAAAAAGAGAACATAACTAAGGAAGAAAAATCGAACTCCGTTCACAAGGCGGAAGAATCAGGCCAGACAAAAATAGAAACGCTGTTCGTCGAACTCATTTATACGGTTATCAAATTTGTGCACTACACATTGGCCCGTCTGACAGCAAACAAGCTTGGTCCATACACCATGGACCCTCAAACAACTCTGTCGGACATGAACAGACAAGCGGTAAAAGACAATAAAACGCGATTCCCACCGACGTATCTAAGGTTGCCTTTTTTTGTATTGACATTTTTCTATGTGGCATTTGCTATTTTTATTTGTCCTAAAGGCCCCAAAGGATTGAAACAACTAAAACGTGGAAGATTTTGTGCATGTTTCATATTCATTGTTTTCGACTTTTTTGACGCGGAATTTGCTTTCGATGAATATTACGAAAATGTGCTCAAAAAGACGAATCTATCATCACGAATAATTAAATTGGCAAATGAATTGTGGGTCAATAATTTCGTCAAACCTGAACAATTTAAATCCGAATATAACACTACGAATCAAATTGCCCAGGCATTTGATAATTTACAAGGCGAACCCTTTCTGATGAACAGCATATCTCACCTTGGAACCTATTTCAAATGTGGTAATTTGAAAGACGCTGTCAAAAATTTCTTACGATGGAAAAGCAACGCAACCGCAGAGGTGTCATCAGATTTTTATTCCTATTGGAGTGAGCTTGAAATCGGTACACCAATCAATTTTTTCAGCAGGTATGTTTTCGAATTGCTTTTAGCACTGAGCATACAAACGTTTTTGGGGACCCCGCCAACTTCTTCTGGAGAGATGACCACCGGGGCGCCACTGTATATTTCCGAACCCAGTGACATTAAGAGAATAAACGAGTCGGTTGCCGCTGTATTTGAACACAATGCCTCATTTCTCGATAGTGCGCACATGATCCTCGTGGCATCGTGTTGTGACCCCATCTGGTCAGATCCAAACCTAAATCTCGCAGAAATCGCAAAGAGGTCGCGAGAGGGTACACTTATACTCGGTCCAAGAGACACCTACAAAGCTTCAGTGAGACGGCAAGCTGAATTTCTTCTATCACCGAAACGGCACAGCGACTCTGGCACGCATGGCAATTAAACTGTGATGCTTTCGAGTTAGACCTTCTGGAGATGGTCCCGGGCGCCTCGCCGCGACTCCTCCGAATTTGGTACCGGTGTCCGCTATGTGTGTGGTAAATATCAGCCATCGCTGTGGCATGTGCATATACGCATAATTACGATCCGAGTACATTCAAAAGCTTCCGTAAACACGCTTGGACATCTGGACATAATTTTATGACTGCCGCTCCAATGTCCAGAGCAAGCCTAAACACCGCTGTACTGTCGGACCGCGAGTGCAGAAGCGTCGTTCGTTTCGACGATGCGGACGGTGCCACCCAAGATGTATGTTTATCTTACAGTCAACTGAAAGCTTGCTGCAAAACTGCACAGAGCGGAGCTGTGGATTTCAGAGCCGCAGGCAAAGCAAATTCGCAACCCATAAAAGTGGAATTCATACGGATTCCGCAAGTCGACGGTAGCGACGATCTGTGGATCGCGTGCGTCAACGGCACGAGAACATCACTGCAGTCCGATAAACTTTATCTACCCCCCGTCGTTAAGAGAGGAATGCAGCAGGAATTTGGCGGCTTGATGTCAAACTGCTGTCCTAGCGTTGTGTATTCCGTGAGAATCGAAGAGGGGGCACTTGCGACCAGAAGCGCCAGTCTCCGAGTCGAAGTTGTACACCAGTGTCCTGACAGCCCAGACGCACAGCCCGATATTAACGTCGTGCAAGAAAGCGTTCTCACTCCCTACACTGCGTCTGCAATGTCTGTTTCGTGCACGGTGGCCCCGTATCCCTTCGCGAGGAGCAATTGCCACGTGGGTGCCCTGATAAACAAAAAGGCGCTTAATGCGTCGGACGATGCCAGCGTCAAATCGTTCAACAAAGAATTGGCAAAAAATGCGGGGATTGCTGTAAAGCTTACTAAAGATTTCCTCGGTGGTTTTGCTAACGATGTCAGCACCAGTATTAGTTTGATCGGTAAATTGTTTAAAGGCACGTACAATACCTCGAGTGTGGGCAGGATGGTTATTTCAGCAGTGACTGCCGACGTTCGCACTGGGCTCAAGTCGTCAGTTAAGGAATCTCTTTCATTTCTGAATCCGAAGCAACCAAGCGTGGATACATACAAAAACAAGATCAATTCGACGTCTTACGAATACGTCTTATTTGGAGGTGGCGGCACAGACGCAATCGAACACCTACGCGACGCACTGCGTGAAATAGAAAAAATGTCTACTCATATAACAAGGGAAGTTCGCAATTTGCCGGATTACCTCAATGTCATGGTGCATTTGTTGGACCACCAGTCCGACAAACGCCCTATCGCACTCTTCCTGCACATCGTGCACTGTCCTGCTCCAAAAACAAAAGGAGATGAGTCTTTATGGTTAAATTCCGCAGCTAGATCGCTGCTATACCCTGGAATTGGAGCAGTGCTCGCCTACGGTCTGGAATCTGCATTGGCGGGTGTTTCATTTTCGGGCATTTCCGGAGTCGCAACAAATATCGTTTGGCCGATTGTAGCTGCTTTTTTAATGAGCCACATAAAGAACGTGCCCAGCGTGTCAACGTGGTCATATAAAAAAGCCATTGGATTGTTGCGCGCAGCCGTTGCAGACGCTTGCAAAGGAATTTTACCATTTGTCGAAAGAGTTCCATTTAGAGCGATGGCTACTGGAGCGTCACTTCTTCAAATTTCAACATTCGTCATGAGGGCGCTGAAGGCAATTGCAGTCGAATTGGCAAACAATCCAATGGTGGGCGATGGGAGGCTCAGAGATATATTCTTGAAAACGCTCACAGACGTTGGATTTCCTGATGACTTACTTCAACGACTCGAAATCAATTCAAGTGTTCCCGTGCTTGTTCCGATTGTGAAACTGATTGGTATAGGCGTCGCAAAAAAAATGTACGACCTCGCCTTCGAACCCAAAAACGAGGGGTACGAAATGTTTATGGACTTTGACGCAACGGAGAAACTGGAACTCAAGCGAAGAAGCATTTCGAAATTCATGCACATAGTACAGCTTGAAGATCCAGATGGTAGTGTCAGAGAAATCAAAGTACTCGCCAAGGACGAAGATGCCGAGTTGGCAGCCTGTCTACAAGCAGGCAACTTCGACCATTTCAACGAATGTGAGACACTACTCGACGGCTTACAGGCCACGCTGAGCAGCTTCGAGTTGAAACCCAGTCTGGACGATATAAGTACCGCTTTTCATAAGCTTTCCGACCAAATAAATAACGCTCCAGGCTTACAGTGCCACGGCGTCCAGTACGCGTCCATACAATCGGCGGTTTCATCCGAGGAACAACGGAGTATTTTTATAACTCGTGTCCATGCGACAATCGCTGCGATCAAGAAATCCTCCCAAAGGGCGCTTCCGCGGAGTTTGCAATTGGACCAGCATTGGTCTGAAGTCGAAGGTGCGAATCCGTTGTTGGACAAGGGTTTAATAGACAAGGTTGCAAAAGGCGCGTATATCGGTCGAGAAGAGACGAGAGATGTGAAGGATCGTATAAAAAATAACAGCGAATTCGCCGACGCTGTGTTTGCATCTTGGTATGTGCAGACGGGCTCCGACGCGAAAGAGACTGCCTCTAGACAAATGAAAATAGTAGAATTTGCCAACTCTGCATATGCGACAAAGGACTTCGTGTTGGCGACCCGAACAATGCCACAGACTCCTGTATTGGTATACAAAGGTTTTCAATTTTCGTCCGGTGATTCGGCCAGTCGATGTGAATTGTCGGCGCTCGAGCGCAAGTCGCTCGAGCTGGAGTTGGTGCCGCAAAACGACACATCCGGCACAGGATTGTCAAAGGCCGCACTAATAAGCTTGAAGACGGCCATGGCATTTTCCATCACGGTGGCCTTCCAGCGACTGCAAGATAACGGAACCAGCTCCATTCTGGATGCGATAGGCTTTCCGAGCCTTGCGAGTTGGCTGGCAGTGTTTAAAGACAAAACATCACGTCTCTACAACGGTATACTAACCGCTGCTTGTCTTTGGATCGTCGGGGTTGGTGGAACCAACCCCGACTGGGTGACCAGTGGGCTCCACGCAGTGAATTTGTTGATTCAAACGCAACGCGTGTTGGAAAACGGCAATTTTTTCCTCGATGCAGCTGTGGCGGCTGTGCTTTCGCCGTGGGAGCAATTTAAGAGCCTTGAGACTGCCGCCGACGATGCCGTGGGCAAACACAAGACCAGCCTCGTCTATAAAAGGTGTCTGTTGGCGAGGTTTGGGAATCCAGTGGAGCGCTCGAAGAGCACGCTGTCCAAGCTGTGTTTACGCTACAACGAGGGTATCGCGTCCACTTTAGAGGCCATGGACAGAAGCTTACTCCTTAACGAAACGCTTGTTGCTGAAAAAGCGGTGCTTTTGCGCTTCCCGGTCGAGTTCCGGATGCCTGTTCGGAACGATGTGGCGAAGAAGCTCCAGAGGGGCTTTTTTGCGGGGTTGCCGCGTCGGACATTTGTGGCGATCGAAGAGGTCGAGGTCGGCAGAAATATACACGCATGTGCAAAGAATCGGGTTGCAGACAGCGACCGCGACACCAACAGGGAATACCAATCATCCCTGCTCACGAAATTCGAGCTGACGGTGGCATTGGGCAATCGAAGTACGCTGTTGGAGTCGCGGTCGCAGCGCCTGCAACGCGTCACAGAATCCGCGTCGAGGATGCTGCAGTTCTTTTCATCCGGGAACGCCCGAGTTACCCAGTCGAGTCTGATCTGGACCTGTCAGGAAGGAGGCGTCGCCGCTCTCTGCGTGGCACTCAACTACAGCGTGTTCGCCGACTACATGCACGAGTCGCGCCCCGTGGCTTCGTTTGTGAAGAATAATTACTGGACTCCGCGGAAGCAAGCGCTCTTGTCCGCGTTCTTGAAACACTACAAAGAAGCACTGTCGGAGGACGACACGCAGCGCATGCTGGAGCACGGCTGTGACCTCGGAAGGGTGCTTTCGGCTGCGTGCCCAAAAGAAAGGATTCTGTCTTTGTTTGCGGACGAGGGTCTATATGACGGTGGGCCTGGATACGCGTTGAGTTCCGACAACCTGGGCGTGGGCTTTTGGGCCGACTCGCGCATCGACGAGGATGTGTTGAGCAAATGCGCACTTGAATACGCGAATACGCGGGCGCCGCACGACCTGTTTCGAATGGGTCTGACTCTCGGGGGAGGCGCGATGCGCACACCCAAGATGCACTACCACTGTCCAGCGTGCGAAAGCGGTCTGGGACTGGTGTTGGTACACAGGCTCATGGACGTGGCCGAAAAGTTGAGCCACAACATACACGTCCTTTTGACACCATCCGAAAGCTATACGATTTCGAATTGCACAACCGCGGAGGGGCAGTCGCGCCACCCACTCGTCATGACCTTGGAAGAACATGGACCCAGGGCAGTCGTCGCCAGCTGCAATTTCGCCCGAGCAGACATAGTTCAAGGGAGCGACGAGACCGATCGGCTCGGCGAAGCGGCGCGATCGCTGTGTTTCAACTGCGAACGGGCATTCTATGCCATCAAGTGGGCGTACGAATTCAGGCCAGCGCACTTGATCGTATTCGATGTAGAAGACGGTACGACGCACCTATGCACGTCCTACGCGCTCGCGGCGACGTGGGCTGGGCTCCCAATGGCATCCGACGGCATGAGATTGGCGATGTCGTGTCAAAGTAGCAACCAGCAACGCGACTGCGGAATACTGCTAAGCACTGTCGTGGAGGTCTGCAAGCTTGTACTGCGAAGCGGAATCCAGAGTGCGTCTGTTTCTTCACTCGCGGCTGCAATCTATCTCCGTTCCTCTGATCACAAGCCACAATAAAGCCCGCGACTCGCTTTCGGGCGAGAAGGCTTTTCGGCTCGGCGGCCATGGCGTCTGCAAACGTTGGGACCGCACTGCCGACCGTCGCGGCGCAGGGCCAATTTTCTGTCTGTCTGTGCTGTGCAGCTTGCACTAGCCGCTATGTCGCGCGTTTCGGATTGGACAACACCAAGACAGAGATAACGCGATTTCGTAGTTCGCAACTCACTTAGTTCGTTAAAGACATCAAAATAGCCCACTCCGGCCATGGATGGCGACCAGGACCAGGCGACAACTAAATTCGTGATGCTAAACAAACAACATGCCGGCAATTTTATAGCATATATAGACATCGACCCACTAGATTCCATAGGCCGTAGAGATTTGTATTCCAAGTTGAAATTCAAAGAACCACACGGCGCTGATCTGTACATGGTGGTAAACTCCCAAATCAGCGGAGATGGCGGCGAAGATACCTTGAGTTTAATTTCCGACGGCTCCCAGTTTACGCATCTGAACGCCACTGCGACACGGTCAACCCGGGGTATCGAGTTCGATTGCACACTTGTAGATTCCGAAGGCGATCAAAACACCGACAATTCGTTCTGGAAGCTGTGCGGAATCTTAAATATCGAGAATGACGCTCCGGATGTGTTCGAAAATCTGTTTGGGTCTTCCCAGACAAAGAAGTAGACAGTTTGGTCGCTCTCGCCAGCCTGCTGCGCTATGGTGTCGGGGGCTGGCGATCCGACCGCGCGGGGTACGTCGATGTCTTCTTCCGTCACAGAGGAGGCAATTTCCCGTTCCAGGCGGACTTCCGGTCTATGTGTCCGCGTGTTCGACCCTGATACAAGGGTGGTGTCGTGCACAGCGAAGGGCGGCCAGTCCATTGTCAGATTGCGCGCTGGACGAAATTCCGCACAAAAACTCGTCGAATTCATACAAGCTACAATTCCGCTGAGCAGGGCAACCGTCGTGCAATCGCCTGTCGACGGCGAAGACGAGGCCCGAGTTCTGATTCCCAATGCCTGTTCGGTGGACCGCGAATCTACCATCGCTGCGGAGAGGTCGCACACCGCTCGGACCCTCGGACGATGGTCAAATTATTTTTTGTGCGCAGGTATCGTGTTGTTGCTGGCGAAACAAGTGGTGATAATCAATCTAATGACACGTTCTTCGTCCGAGTGACCTAGACTTGGTCTCGTGCAACAAGCGCCGAGCACAAAGGCTCCGCGCGGGCGACACACGGCTCGCTCGGATAAAAAGTCTGTGCGCCGCTAGGTGTACCTTTGCGAGTGGTGTGCTGCAAGGAAAGTCTCCTCCACTCAAGCCTTCCAAATCCATGTCGTTTGGAATCACAGACCCGTGCAAAACCGCATCCGAGTTTTCGTCCGGGACGTTGACACTAATAGTTTCGTTTGGTACTTTATTTTTAGTGTACGCAGTCCTATCGCTGGCTCTTGCGTCAAGCGCGGTGTACCGCCGCGAAATGAAGTGCCAATAGAACTCTTACATTTTAAGTTTAGGACGACGCCACACAAGACAGTGCTATGCAAGTTTCATTTTTTATCACATTCAAGAGTCCCAGAACGAAACATAGCAACCCGAGCGACCGGGGAGTTGCAGCAGATACGCCGAGATTGACTGCTGTGCAAACCAGCACGAATGGCGCGGCGGCCTCTGCCGTTGCGGCGATCGAATACGGCAGTGCAACCGAGCTCGGTAGCGAGTTGTAAGCTTCTGGGATTCCTGTTATTCTTGAGGCAGACAGGACTGCGATGGCTACCGCGGGTGGGTAACAAGTGAACTCTTCCAGGCAGATCGCAAAGCAGAGCGCCCAGACCAACACCACATCCGCCGCACCCGTGTCGAGCCAACTGGCCTGGTCCGGAATCAGAAGGCCCGGGGTCACGAACGAGCACAGGCCGACGTAGGCAACTGCAACTGCCGAAGAAAGAACGAGTGCGGAGTTCCGCGGGATTCCAATTGCTGCTTGTGGAATTTCTACCCAGACCAGAAGCGACAGCAAGACGAGCAGTGACGACGAGACGTACATCCACCTCGCGGGCCGAAAGTAGAAAAAATTGCAATCGGAGTACATCAGCTCTCTGCACAGGACCGCTGTGGATACAACAGCGTATAGACCCAGGAGCACGAATGCGGTGTGCGGCTTAGGAGTGCTTACGGCTGCGGTCCACGAGTAAACCGCGGAGAGAGGCTCCGGTCGCGGCACTCGTCTGGGTGCACTCGAACGAATCAACGGCTTGTGCCCCACTTGCGGGTGTGTGGACGCACAAACAGGAGCCCACATGATATTCGCGGTATCAAGGCACATTCCATGCAGAGCCTCCAGGAGTTATTGAGTTCAGACGACGGACGACGTCACTTCCAGTTTGACCTTCCAAGCGACAGCCCATCCAGGTATCGGGATGTTGAGGTTGTAAGATCCAAGACGGGGGGGTTTTGGATCGTCGGTGTTGCTGTCGTCACTCTGGAAAAAATATATTGCTTCGACGGGCTCCGGTGTTGGAGGGTGCTCTGGATTTGTGCTTGAAGCGCCCATGTTTCCACCGTCATCACAGAATGTGACATGCTTCGATCCGGAAGGCGCCCCCCCTCCCTTCCTCGATTTTTCTGCCGCGGGCGCGTCGGGAACCCGGAGCGGGGCGAGGACGCCGCAGCGGTCGGTTTCGCTTGGCTCTCGTGCAATGGACTGGTTCTTGGGAGCTTTGGGGCATCTTTCCGTAGTATCTTCGGTCTTTCGTTTCTTGGTCTTCTTCAAATGGGCGACGGCAATCTTGACGCCCAGCTCCCGCGTGTCGTCGGGCGACACGGTGGAATTCGTCTGTGGCTGTTGCAGATCGACTTCGCTGGGCAAAACAGGATTCTGTTCCTCTTCGTCGCTCTTCTTAGGGGGTTCGTTTTGCGGCTCGCGCCGACCCGTGCTCGTCGAGGCCTTAGGCTTCCTGGGAGCCGAAATGGACGACGAGCTGAGGAGCGTCTTGCAGTGCTTCCACCCAGACATCAACTTGGGCTGCAGCGGCTTGAAGTTGTCGTTCTTAGGCTGGAATGACTGCAATAGCGAACTGTTCCTCATGACCAAATCCGAAGACATCAAATTGAGAATGTTCCTCACCAGGGGCCTCGGTATGTGCCGTAGGATTTTGCAATCGTCCGTGTTGATCTCTTTTGCACACACGATGCGTGTGTACCAGTTGAAGTTTGTCGACTCCTCCCCGTCATCACTCGTCTCGGTGGAACTCAGCACTACGATACAAGCCAAGTCCACCTCACTCGCCTTGGGCCACTTCCCAGCGCTGTTGAGCGTGGAGATCATCTCTCCGATCTTTGTCCCATCTTTCACCCGCATCGGCACGCCGTGGTCGCGGCGAATTGCCGACTTTGGAACGGTGTACGGCCGGCGGTTGTACATCACCTGCAGGTCCGACAGCTCGGAACCGTCGTCGTCCTCCACCGTCGCAACTGACTGTGCAGTCTCGATCGACGATTCCAGTTCCTTCTCGAACGCGGCCATGGTTTGCGAAGTTTCGCTTTCCGCCTCGCTGTCGCTGTTTGAAATGTGTCTGTGGTCCGTTGTGGGCGACGACATCGCGAGACTAGGTGGCTGCGGGAAGGGGGGTCCTGTGTGTCAGGCCGAGCTGGATCGGTGCAAGACACAGTTCTCTGAGCGGCGCACGAACTCGTCATTTAGCGCATTGCGACAGGCGTTTGCCCAGCGAACGCTAGTCCACTCCAGGTGTGGGATCGGCGGCGTGGAAGTGCACGTGTTCTGGCCCTGTGCTTCGATCGCCACAGCATCGGGCGTTTGAGCGACCCCGGACAGGGGCGCCGAAGAAGCCGCTCTTTCAGCGGAAAAACGCAGGTTGCGCTCGCTAGCTTGAGACCAGGCGCAGACCGCGATCAGGTTTGGAGTTGCACGCACGCCATGCCGCGACTCAATAAATCAACCCCGAAGTCGGGATTGTTCACCTCAAAAAGTCGCCTTCAGAAGTCAACGAAATCTGCCCTGCCAGAGGGCGTGGGGCTGAGTTCTGGATCTCTTTTGGTGATAGGGTGTCTCATGCAGGCCTTTCTGCTCAAGCTGGACCAGTCATCCGCAGAAAGCTTGAAAGCCTGCAAGGCTAAAACGCTGAAGCCAAAGCACGTGAAAGCGGCGCTTTTCCGGGTAATGCATCCGCACGATGCCGAGCAAGCTGGCGCGGAGGCACAGGAGACCACTGAAAGGTGGAATGCTCTGTCGAAGCGCGAACGGAACCACACCCGGTCCCCGAAGTGACAACATTGAAGAGTAGGCTGTTGCATGCCGGGACTAGGCCGACAGCAATCGCAGTTTTTCCCACAGCTGGTAACACTCTTCATATTCTCGGCCACTGCCACTGTAGTTATTTTTAAGTTGTATGTGTTCGCGAAAGTGTTAAAAACAAATAATCATTTAAGCTTCTTTTTTCACCAATATTCACGTGTTTGTTTAAAACCCCTGGATCTCGACACGCCCCAACGGTCGTCCCAAACCACGCGGCGAGTCACATTTTCACATGAACCTACGACACACCGTCCAACCGTCCTGGTGACGGGCGCTGCATATGTACATGCCTCAAGCTTTCAGTGTCTCCCCGTACCCGGATTGCGAAAATCGCAGTTTGGCAGAGCTGCTTAGGTGCTTCACGAGGTCGGCGGCTTCGTCTTCGTAGAGCGTGCAGCACCCCGAGACCGAGAGCGCGAACACGCCGGCTTCACGGGCACCGTGCGCGGTGCGGCGTGACGCAGCGCAGCACTGGGGCCACGTCCATCCGCACCCTTCGAGCGTCGCCTTCGGTGCGACCTCCGAAGCCGACCGGTCGACCCCCGAATCCGAGTACCATGTGCATTCGTGCGAAACCTCGAAAACGTCATCTTCGTGCCGCGCGGGAGCCTCGACCTCCGGGGTGCTCTCTGCCTCGCGCAGAGATCCGCTGCTCCATTCCAGAGGCAAATCGCGCTCCAGTATTTGCAACCCCTCCAGCATGATCTGCCTGTTCGCCCCCGGCAGTCTCAGTACCACGCGCTGGCACGGCGCCAAGCTCGCCAGGTGGAGTGCGGAATCGACGGGGGATGTGCATTTGTGGCTGTGCAGTCGCATTCCCGGCGCGTACGACACAACTGTCTGCGACCACCAAGTGCGGCATTGGGAGGAAGTCGGAGCGAACGCCTCGTCCAGACAGACCACCTGGTAACCCAGTGCCTCGGCCCCCGGCGACGACCAAAGCAAACCTCCGCCGTCGCCGCTGGGTAGAATGAATCTTATTTCGGAGATGTACTTGTTCCTGGCCGAGGATGGCGATGCCAGATCAATGCGGAGCGTGGGCGAGTCCGAGCTTTCGAGCGCAGTCTCCTCTCTGTACCTTGACTGAGACTCGGCTAAGTAATCAACCGAGCAGTGTCGCGTCCCGTCCGCGCACTCGTCGGCGCGAACCGCGGTCGCACACGGCAGTAGAGCCCCCTGGTCGACGAGCGTGCTTGCGCATCGCGGCTGCAAGACCCCGGGATCCACGACGCTGGGCAACGCCGCCAGCTGCGCAAGAAACTCGCCGTCGAGCAGTTGCGTGCTCAGGTGCGCAGACGCCACCGGAGCCAGAGAGTCCCCGTCCTCCGCCCTCACCGCCGGCAACGGAGGCGGGGGCGGCGTCGGAGGCAGGGGCGACAGACTCGGCGGCTGGGGTGGAGGAGGGCTGGGCGAAAACGGTGATAGAACACGCCGCTGCAGGTCTGCCGCGAGGCGGGCACACCTCGTCTGGGAAGAGAGCCAGTAGACCGCGTCGCAGAACTCCGCCTGAAAGGCACGCACGTTCTCGCGAAGGACCGCGCTTTCCACCCGCTCCAGCGGTGGCGGGGGGGTCGGTGGCGTCGGAGGAGCAGGGGGCTGCAACGGAGGAGGGTCCGGTGGCGGAGGCGGGCGTGGAGAAGGAAATTCTAGTCGGTACAGAAAGTGACGCGGCCCGTAGCTGTATGGGTTGTCGACGAGTCTCAGGTCTTCCTGGTGGCACCCATCCGTACCCCGAAAAGGGGTTTCCTCTGAGGATTCGTACGGCATCCCCTCTACCTTTCGCGCTCGGAGCAACGCGTGGCGTCCTGTGGTGTACGTGGTGTCCTCGTCGCGCGCCGGCAGTCGCGCCCCATTTTTGTTCAAAACAATTAGTTCTGTGTGTACTTTCGCGATGGGTTTCCCAAACTGCACGGAATTGGTCACGCCGTACGTGAATCCACACGGCACGTTTGCGAGCTGGTCGCAGCTCGTTTCTCTGAAGAACGGGCCATCCAACAGCCGGTACAGACCTGGTGGGTACCGTGCGTCGTGGCTGCTGGTCACGTAGTACCAGCGCATGCCTGACCGTCTCTTGTACCCAGGGTAGAAATACGACTCTCCTCTGTCAAAGCGGCCCACAACCAAGTCGTCCTTATTGTCGTAGTCGTCCTCGGAAGAGTCGAACAGTGCAGACACAGGCACCCTCGGGTTTCCCACTACGTCTTCAGCGTCCATGTCGGGCTCGGATCCGTCGCAGAGAACCCGGGCGTGGTACTCGGATGGGTGCTCTTTTTTGCGCCCTTCGACGTCTTCCCACACCGCTTCTGGTAAGAGGGTTTTACGGCACGTCTTCTGCACCGCCATATCGTGTTCGTTGCCTTTGCAGTCGAACGCTTCGTCTTTGCTTCCTTGTAGCTGCCAAAGCGACCCGTATGAGACCACGGGGGCGAAGTCCAGACACTCGACGCGGTCCCCCGACGAGGGGCGTTCCCCGTATAGGTCAAATTTGGCCTGGATATCCTTTGGGACTGGGACCCTGTAGGAGCAGACGGAGCCGCACATCTCCCAGTGCACCTGCAGCGGATCAAATGAGTCATGCTGCCCGGTCGCGGAATGAAGCGACTCGTAGTATATCATGGCCCAGTAGACCAGCCAGTTGCGGTCGTAAGCGTTTCCCAGCGGTGTGAACCCAGACTGCCCCGTATGCCGCCCAGCGTGGCGGCCATACCGCCCGGGCGACGCCGTGGTGTGGTCGGACATGAAATCGCTCAGTGCCTTGCATGCATACCGCCATCGATTGGTGTGCAGCGCCGCGATCATCCGTGCCGCGAAGCCCTCCTTCGGAAAGTCCTTGGTAGCCAGGTAAACACGAGACATCTGCTGGGGGGTGATTTCTCTCTCGGGCCCGTGCGGCCCGATGGTAGAGCCTCGGCTGCGCGTCGCCACCACTTCGATCTCGGGGTACCACAGCTCCATATTGGCGCGCATCGTGGCGTACCCCTCTGGGTCGTCGCGAAGCACCTCGTCCGCGAGCGAGAACTTTGATGGCGAAGGAGGCGGCGGTGAGACTGTGTAATCAAATCGCACGTCTGGGATCTTCCACTCCACCGATTTCAGCGTCACCTCCAGTTCTGTGGAATCGACAGAGTTGCACAGCGGGTCGAGGAGACGGAAGACACAGGCATGCAACCACCTTTCCAGCGTAAACGAAAACTCCCTCGACTGGTCGGCGCACATATCCCGCCCCAAGCTGAAGTTCCGCCCATCGGTTTGCATGGACGACAAAAGCTCGGTCATCCCCGGATCTATGTAGTGAAGCGAGTCTCCGAACGCATCTGCGAACTCGCGTTCCCACTTGTCGGCAGACTCGAAACCGATATCAAACAACGCTTCGTAGGCCCCTCGGTCATTGCCGGAGCTGCAAATCCGTTCTTTTCGAGCCCAGTAGCACATGAACTCTTCCCCGTCGCCGCCGTCGCCGCATTTCTTCCGCCAAGCTGCCCTCAATGCCGCCCTCTCATAAGCATTACGTTGAGCGGTCGTTGTATAGAAGCCACCAGACACCCGGCCGCTACCGCCGCCGCCGCCGCCACCAAACAGGGTTTCGGTGAAAAAATCTGCTACAGCATTCCCCAACAAGTCGGTCAGCACCTGGACGTGGTCTTTTTTGCACAGATGCTTAGAGTTCTTCGTGACGCGCATCCACTCCGGCTCCATCAGTCGCGCTGAGGCGCATATACAACCTTGAAACCCTCCTTCCGCAAAGCACTTGCGGGCCAGATCGAGCGCCTGTAGCACGTCGTTTCTAATCGCATCCACTAAGCTGACCACGGTCGACACGAGGTTTACTGGGCAGGGGAGTGCGCACAGCGTGCAGGCCGGAGGCGCGCCCGCTCCATTCCTGGTTGTTCGCTCCAGGATCCGGCACTTGTTGACACAGTCCATCGGATTGTAACACTCCATTTTGCTCGTGCCGAGCCCATCCCCGTCCATGTCGGGCGCGGCCTCGATCAGCACTCTGGGGTAGCCGAAATTTATGGCCAGGCTGACGCTGCTGCCATCGGGACCGCTGCGATCCATCTCCATCCCGCAGAAGAACATCTGAGAGCTTCCAGCGGTGGCCGTACAGCCTACTACCGCGCCAACAGTTTGCGACAGCGCCTTGATAGAGCAAGTTTGCTGGTACTTGTAGTTGAAGTCGACACACACCCCTGTGTTTGACTTGAAGGACGGGTCGTCGGGGTGCGGCTCGTCGAGGTCTCTGAATGCGACGCCGTCCTCGAATGACACCCGAGGTCCGTCTTCCGTGACTGTCTTGTTTGGATCCGTCTCCGCATAGTCGTACAGCTCGTACTGCTTCATGCAGACGTAGTGCTCCCCCGTCGCCGGGTGTCGCGGACAGTCGCGCCGGCAGTCTAAATCGCGCTTACACGTGATCATCGGCCCGGAGCGTGCCAGCGGCTTTCCGGTCCGATCGTCGAACCCCGGTGCGAATGAGCCTGTGGGCGAGAACGGCGTCTTTTTTCGGCAGGAAATCGCGTCTCTGGCGATCCTCCCTTTTTTGTTCCACGAGCATATCTGGTACTCTTCTGCGAAAATCCGCTCGGGAACTCCCGGAAACCCGTCTTGCCGCCGCGCACCGTGCATCGACCGAATGCGCTGTCCTGCATCCGTGGCGTAGCCGCAGTACGCCTGCCCCACGAAGTCGTTCGCCACGGTGCAGCCGATGACGCCCACCGCTGCCTTGATCGCTGGTTTGGTGCACTCCGAGTTGCACAGCGAGCACTGCTCAAACATGCAAGAGGAATTCCTTTCGGCCACCGCTCGTCGACACGCGTCTACACCCAGCGACGAGTCGCCGCCGTCCGTCTCCCGCACGCGAAAAAACTCGAACTCACAGTAACTGCGGTCGGGACGTAGCCACTCGTCGAGCTCGTACACCCCGGCCCTCGACACGCGATTCGCGGAAATATTGCAGGACAACTCACGTCCACCCGCGGACTCGCACGTCGCGCCTTTTTTCATCAGCGACTGAACTTCATCGGAGTCCGCCGCGTAGAAGTTCTTCTCCGACGTCCAAAAGCCACAGAAGTCCTTCTCTCTCGCCTCGAGTCCGGCTTTTCCGCGGCAAGGCGTCCCGTCCTCAGCGACCCACGGGTCGGGCGCTTTTTCTTTCGAACGGCCGCACACGCGCCCGCTGTCGGTGTAAATGCACCCGGAGTCGCCCACCGCGAGCAGTGCGCTTCGCCGCTGTGTGAGGTTGGCGATGCCTCGTTGAAGGGGCGCGAGCGTCTCTTCCCTGGTCAGCAGTCGCGGAGGCAACTGCGGCTGTGGGGGCACTGCGGGTGGCGCCTCTGCCCCGGACGGAGGACCCGCAGGGGGCGGAATGGGCGGGTAAGGGGGATCCGCCGCCAGTAAGCTGTACCGCCTCTGTAATTCGGCCAGCATTTGCGTTGCCTTGTCCAACTCGGTTGTCACGTTTGCCAACTCGGCCCGCTCTTGCTGCCCGGTCATGTCCAGTTTGTGGTTGGCGGCGAGCACGCGGCTCAGTCCGCAGGACACCGCGGTGACCTTCAAGTCCGGGTCGACCGACGTGGCGATGCTCAGCTCCACTTCCACCTTCAGCGGGTTCGCGAGGACGCGGCCCCGTTGCAGGAGTTCCTCGAACAAAGCCGCCCGAGAGTCGGCCTCCAAGAGCACCACGAGGCACTTGGGCTGGAAGACGCTGGGCTGGAGTACCGTGCCGGGGAGCACGAGCCTCCCGCCTCCGCTCGTGCAGCCTTCGTTCATCTGCAAGAAGGGACGAGCGTCGTCGAAGTGGGCTTCTAGGCAGTTGCGACTGTCGCTGTTCCTCAACCCGCCGAGCACGACCTGGCCGCGCGCCGATTCGTCGTAAGGCGACTGGCGCTCCGGGCACGGCGCGCGCGCCATCCAGACAGATTCAACCTGCAAAGCGTCGTCGAACCCGTCGTCGGAGCTCAGAATCCTGACGCTGTGCGGCTGCCACGCAGTGGCCGACTCGGATGCAAAGCTTTCCAGCAGTTCGGTCGATGTGGCGTTTAGGTCGAAAAATAAAACTCGCGAGAACGCGTCGCTTTGGATCGGGGGGACCATCGGAAACGGACAAGGAGGGGCCGGCGGCGGCGGTGGCGTGGGCTGACCGGGTACTGTCGGCGGAGCAGGAGGACGCGGCGGCGGAAGGGGCGGCGGCGGCGGCCGATGCGGAGGCGGCGGCGGAGGCGGCGGCGGCAATGGCGGTGGCTTGGGCAGGGGGATGCTCGGAGGCCGTTTGGGTGTGGGCGACGGCGCCGGGGGGGGATTCGGCGACGGCGGCTGCGGTGGCGGCCTGGGCTCCGCGTTTTCCGCGTGTAAGACACAGTAACCGTGAGGTCTGATCAGCGGACGAGGCGGTGGTGGCGGGTGCGGGTGCGGCGGCGGCGGCGGCGGTGGTGCGGGTGGCGGTACGGGCGAATTCGGCGGGAACGGCGGGTCGGGGGGCGGAGAAGGCGCTCGCATATTTGCATAACGCGGGCCACAGTAACAAAAATCGTGCCCCGATCTCTCGACGTTGCCCGCTGCGGCAGCAACAGACGAGGGTACCGTGAAGCTGTCGTAGCCGAACCTCCCTTGCGCGTGGCACACGGAGGCACAGGAGCCCTCGACGTCTACGTTGTGGACGACGATATCCAGAAGTAGATCGCTGTTGAGATCTGCGATCTCGACGTGGGCGGTTTTGCCTATTGCCACGTCCAGGTCTTGTGGGACTGAGTTGGCCAGTGTTTTTACGCCCTGGACACTACTCCGGGACGAAGTCTCGCTGCCCCACCAGATACGATTTGTCTGTCCTTCTCGCGCTTCTACCAAATCCTCGAACCCGTCATTGTTTAGATCTGCCCATTTCAGAGACGACGTCCGGTCCTGCCGCGAACCCAGTTCCACAACCCCGCCCGTTCCAAATTGAAGTACGTCGTCGACGATTGGGACGCGTGCTCCGCAATCCGAGCAGTCTGTTCCCCACGAGCAGCGTGGAGGGTCCTTGTTAAAATTAAGTCGGTCGCCATTGAAGCGTGCCGGTCCTCCGTCGTCACATAATCCGTCATTGCTGCTGGAGCAGGTGTCTTCACAGTCGGGCGAAAGCTCCTCGGCGCCCATGTATATTAAGACGTTCTTTCCGTGTTTCGAAGATAGAGCCAATACCTGGCTAGTCGGCTCAACGTCTCCGACGACAGTGTACCTATCTCCGCAGTACAGACAGTCGTTGCCCAGCGCGCAAGGGGGTATGTATTCATCGCGGTCAGATGTGCCAAAACGCGCCTGCAAAAAACGCAGAAAATCCCCGTCGTTGCGTTTTATCTCCTTGTCCTTCTCCGACAGCGTGCCGTTATCTTGACACATCTTCCTGTAATACAGCTCCTCGGAAGGACCCGGAAGAAAAGACTGGACTCTGATGGTGGTCTCGAGACGCCGTTGCTGAGAAGTTGGTCTCTCAGTAGTATTCACGGACAGTGCCCTGCCACCATTCGCCCCACGGGGTTGATAAAAAGCGGATGGTCGCGCGCGGTCTTCCAAGGAAACAATGCCGTTTGTGAAACTCCCTGTCCGACTTCCGGGATACGTGTAATCGGATTCTTCGATTTTCCACCCACACCCCACCGCGTTCCATGCACAGCCCGACATCCATTCTGAATCTTCGCTCTGATACTCTGGCCACGGGAAATCACCAACCTTCCAACAAAGAGGGTCAACACCAACCACACATTCACCAGGCACATAGACGTAATCTTGATCCCGAAACGATCCCATAGTCGTCAAAAAATGCACTGGACTGAGAGCTTTCAGTGCTTCTTGCAAAAACCCCCCAAGATATCCGCTGGAATCCTGCGAATATCCATTTTTCCCCGATGTGAGTTGGACAATATACTGCGCTCCACCGTTAAAGGCATTACGTCGACAGTTATCATTGCATATGCGCTTGAATTTTCTTTCCGGCGGTAGACTTGTCCGCAAAAAATCGAATCCTGTGAAGGCATCGTCAGCGGCAATTTTTGTGTCCAACGCATATATCTTACGATGCGCGACGCCTCTTTCCTGGGATAGGATGTACAGAGCTGTGCTCTTCGATCCATCTGCGGATGCTCGCGCATCCGCAAGTGCCACAAACAAACCTTTCCTGCCGAGCCACATGGCGTCAACAAGCGGCAATATTTCGTCTCCGGTGACGGAATAGGACGACCCTGGGTGCAGCGTGTAGTGAAAACGATAAAAGAGTCCATTTTCAGTCCGGGTGAACCTGTCTTCGCTGCACGGTCCTGTCGGGAGGTAAATCCGACTCTGTGTGGCGTAATTTATCTTGACGAATCCATGGGCATTGCTGTCTGATTCCCCTCTGTTGTAACTTGTATCTTGAATATGGACATCGTTGGTTCCCCAAACAAAGTACCTTTTCTCGAAAGGCTGGGGCTCCTCTTCACAGGAAGGCAAGCTAGGGATCTTCAAATCGGACTGCGCGTCGTCAGTGACACTCTGGTCAGGCCTAAGTGCCAGGAAAGCACGCGTGTCGTCTTGTCTCGTGCCTACGACGAGGGGCGTGGAAAATGCAAGTTTTCCTTCTAGGAACGAGTCCTGGTCCTGGGCAAAGAATAGAGAATCTCCCTCGTTGGTGACGGCCAAAATGTCGTTTCCGAATCTGCCGTCCACGTTTTCCACGTGTACGACCTTAAAGCCAACGTTGCCTAATTGAACGGGGCGTTGGTAGCCTGAACCGTCGTTCTTGGCCAGGTAGATACTGTTGCCTATGATCAAATCAGGATACTTGTCTTTGTTTATAAAAGCGACAGCGAATGCTGTGGACGTCGACGTGGATTCGTCAATCTTCACAGATTTGAATGCCGGCGTTCCGGTACCGTCGGCCGGCTGCTGTAGGTACGCCACCGACGACCGCTCATTGTGTCTGGGAGTAACACAGCATGCGTCTGCATCGATATCGTCCGCGCCACAGACTTTCGTGTTCTGGTCACTAGCTTCACTCCAGCCGTTCGAGCGAAGCGAGGGGGGCACCATGTCTTTGTCCACGTATTCACATGCCTCCACCGGAATGTGCTTCAATTTGAAATTGTACGTATCTTTGAAGCACTGGTTCTGCATCGAGAGCGAGTGCGACTCGCTCGAGACACTCAGGTCGCGAGGGCGCGTTCGACTAGCAGCATAACCAGTCATTCCGGCTCTCTCGCCAACCGAGCAAAGGCACCACGCTTCTGCGGTTATAGCACCCTTGGTTTCTTCTACGCGTCCGATCAGGGTTCTCGATAGGTCGTCAAATTGACAACTCGGGATCGCTGGCATGCAGCTGCCCGAGTAACCCCGTCTGCCCCAGCGTTCGCATGTGGGACTGCATTTGACCGCATTTGGGTCGTTGTAGGTCGACTCGTCGATGGTGAACGAGCTCTTTGCGCGACAACAGTGTTCTTCTGGAGTAGAGCTGGAACACACCTCGAACGGCGGCGAAAGATCGGGGAGTTGAGCGAACGACGTTTCTGTTTTCGATATCGCTGGTTGTCGATACCCGCCATCCCACTGCACCGACCGGCTCAGGGAGTGATTGTAGGGGCACTCAGACGCCATGTCCGAAATCAAGTCCAAGTGCGCGCTTTTGGGCGGCCATCTATTGTCATCTGACCACTGCCAGCAGCGGTTGTCGCCCGAGTTGTCGAGGTCTGCCGCCGGACATCTGTATGCCGAGGGCGGCACGAGGGGGGGCGACGGCTGGTACGGGCTCGGGGTTGGAGGCGGCGACGGCGGGGGATAAGAGACGTTCGAACTCGCGATCTGGGACAGTAGAATTGTGGGGGTCACGACGTTGCTGAGGTCGTTTTGGGGCATGCACATGTAATCCTGCGAGTCAAATTCATGCCAAAACAAACAGACGGGTCTACTTTCGTTGCATTTTTTGACCAAACCACTGGTTAATGGCCGACTTGCAAAGAACGAAGGGGTCTGCAGATCCAAAGCTTTGGCGTGTGCAAGGCTGACTGTTGTAGAGAACCACTGGTAAAAAGAGTTCCATAGAACTGCGTTTTGGCGAGTGCGCGTGAGGGCGTAAAAGACGCAGTCTCCTCGCGACGGTTGCACGCCTTTGGTCCACACCGCGCTGATGCAGCCAGTGAAGCGACGTGCTCTGCAAAGCTCCCGACAGTGCGCCAGCGAAGCGTCAGGAAACCTTTCGAGCGGAATGACTGCTGAGGCTCCGCTGATCTCAGCCCAGACATTGAATTCGTCCGAGATAGCTGCGTGCCCCCCAGACAACGCGCCCGGAAACGTGATTCCATGGTAGTCGTGACCTGCCAGAAGTTCGGATTCGGTGTACGAGTTCACGATGTTCTGTTCGGAAAATTTCGGTTCACACTCCCAGGGGCAAAGCGCGCCTCGCGAGTTTTCGTTCTCCACCAGAGACCTTGATAGCTCCAGGACCTCCAGCTGCGAGCCTTCGTGCACGGCCGCCCGGAACGAGCAGCTGGAAACCCCGCATTGCAGTTCGAACGAGCCTTGTGACTCAGACGATGGAACTTCTCCCAGTTGCGGAATGGGATGCCACCGTCGTTCGAAATCGCTGACTTTAACTTGACCGTCGGGCAGAAGCGGGGGCAGCGGCGGCAGCGGGGGCACCGCAGGAGGCGGGAAGCCCGGGGGGGATGGCGGCGACGGCGGTGGAGGCTGCATCCGCACGACCTGCAGACTCTCCCAAGTCGTGGCGAAGACTTGTGCGAAGGCGCAGCGCTCGTGTTGCTCACACCGGACGCGGCACGCATCGTCCTCGGTTGTCGCACCCTCCTCGTTTGGCTGGTATCGAACACTAGACGCGTCGAGGACGAGGTCACTGATCATTTTCGCCGCCCCCGGGCACCATGTGCCTGTTGCCTTGCTCCATACCATGCTGTTTGTGACGTGCGTCGCCGACCCCGCAACGCCCGGGCAGTGCCTGGCCACGTACAAGTTGTCGTCGAGGTCACTCGGTTGATAGACCGTTGAGTTCCATAGACCCCAATCCCCGTCGGTGCACTGGCAATTCGCGGTGTCAGAGTCGTAAACGAACCCCTGCAGAGCAACGCCCCTCTGACGGCCGCACTCGTCTGCGCAGCGCTGGAGCGCTTTTGTATGCGGGGGGTCGTCTTTGGGATACGTATCGGGGTTCCACAACTTCCCCAACCACGAGGTGGATTGCATGCTCGCGTTGTACTCCCCTTTCGGAAGCGGTCGGCTGTGGAATGCCCAGATGGACACATTCTGGTTAGGGTCAGGGTTTTCCTCGGTAGTCGAAAGCCACAACAGAGCATCGGAGTCGGTGGGCGGCAGAATGCTTTGCGCGCCTTCATTTCCCGCACGCGTGTGGCTGTAGCAAGAACAGGCGATCATTTTCGGCCACACGCGCTGCTGCATATATCCGTTGTGATTCGGGCTTTCCACATGCAATCTGCGAGCAGATTGGACGCAAAAGCTAGAACAAGCGCTCTGCGGAACTCCGTCATAATTTCCGTCGGGAGTCTCAAAATTGATGCTTGCGTACCGAACATCATTGTTTGCTTTGCGACCGTCGATGAGGTGCGCCACGTCTGCGTCCATCGGCAAAATATCTCTGTGCCAGGTTGTCTCCTTCGGCACAAGTACATTACCCGTGTCTCGAAGAGTCCAATCCATAACGGGGACCACGCCCAACAGCGTTTTGCTAGCCCCGCGCACCAGCACCGCAACCGCCGAGTAGGTATTGCTCGCTGGTTCGACGCTCGTTGCCCTGGCGCGCATACGCATCTCGTTCGCATCCGCGTCGTGATGGTCAACGAACGTGCTCGACGCGTGGCACTCGCACACGCAGTGGTCCAGCTGGTCTTCTTGCGGTGCCGCTCGCGTAGCTCGCGTAGGGGGCGGATGCGGCGGCGGAGGTTTGTTTGGCGGGGACGGCGCAGACCGTGCTCCCGCCACGGCCAGCCGTCGAACCGACCTACTCTCCTCGGGTACAATGCGAATGCCGCAATCGTCGCAGTCCGTACCCCAACCGCAAACTGCATTTTCGTTGGGGTTCTGTCCGCCGTCGCCACATACGCCGTCGTGTGCCGAGTTGCACGTGTTCGAGCACACCTGTATGCCCGGGGACCGCAACGCGCCACAGTCGGTGCAATCTGACCCCAGAAGACAGTCAGAGGTGATAGAGGACGACCCCCCGTCGTTGCATTTCCCGTTTGCGCGCAGTTCACACTCGTCGGAGCACGCGTTGAAGTACACTGGTGGCGGCGCGGGCGGTGGCGGCGGCGGCTGGGGCGCCGCGGCCGCTGGTTCGGGCGGGGTTGGGCGAGCGAGGTACGACAGGGCGCCGTAGGACTCGATCACCCGCGTAGGGCAGTCGTTGCAGTCGGTGCCATACCCGCACGGCGACGTCCGGATGCCTCTGACCAAAGTGGTCTCGTAAAAGCCGCCCGATTCGAGAACGCCCCCATCTTCGCAGATACCGTTATCCGCCCCCGCGCAGGAGTTTTCGCAGAGGGACGCACCGTACACCCGCCGGCCGCAGTCAGCGCAGTCGGAGCTGTAATCACAGAGCGAGGGGAAGCTAGAGCCCAGACCTCCGTCGCTGCAGATGCCATCGTTCGCGCGGTAGCACGCGTTGGTGCATTCGGTGAAGTTCGCCGGCCAATTTGGCGGCGGTGACGGCGTTGGAGGCGGCGGCGGAGGAGGGCGCGCCGGAGGCGCCGGTGGCGCCGTCGTGCCGGTGACCGAAAAGCTTTCGAGAAATCCCAGGTGTCGTTTTGCGCAGTCGCGCGCGCACTGCTCGTGGCCGTCTCGAGGTCCCTTGCACGGGGTGTCGCTGGAGGAGGATACTAGTTCCGAGGACGGCTTGCGTCCGGAGAACTCGAAGCGGACGAACGCGGTCAGAGAGCCGTTGAAAGGGTCGTTGCCCGCCCCGTGGTCAACGAGTCTCCAGTATCTATTGGCCGCAAAGGAGGGGCGTGGGGGAGGCGGGCTCGGCGAGCGCGCGCACGCACAGTACACCTTGGACGATGCCGCGCAACGCCGCGACACTCTACCCGAAGCAAGCGAGGTCGCCGTGGCGATGGTGTACGACCCGGCGGTATGCGCTCCGAAAAGGGGGTTCTCGTCCAGGGTTCCGTACGAACACCCCACGAAGCACCCTTCGGTGTCGGTGCCCGGTCCGCCATCTTCGCAAGACACCAGCGATACGGGCATTGCTCTCAGCACGCCGGGCGTGCGCGCAGCGTACTGCCTGACGATTTCTCTGCACTGCGACGAACTGACCGGCAGGCAGTCGGGCCTCCAGAACTCTTCGCTCGCCGCCTCGCGCCGTTCGAAATCCACGTCTGGGGGCGGGCTCGGAGCAGGCGGTGGTGGTGGCATGCCAGGTGGACGCGGCGGGGCGTCCGGCGGAAGAGGCGGCGCAGGCGGCGTCAAAGCGCACGAAGCGTCGTAGAGCGCGCGAATGTCGCGCTCCGAAGACGGGCCGCACTCGCTGAGCAAAAAGTCGAGGCATGGTGCGTCCGCGCACTCGGCAAAGCGACACGTCGAAAACGAGTCTCCGTCTCCGGCCACCGTCCCGTCGCAAGACCGCCAGCAGGCGCGCGGCTCGCACAAGGGCACGATGCCCGCCACCAGGCCTACGATCTGCCACTGCGACAGCTTGTCGGCCATTTCTAAGCAGGCGGCCCGACGAAGTCTTCCCTGCACGGCTTTTGAGCATATGGCCTCTGTTCGGGGCAGGATTTCCGCACGCGAGTACATGCGGAGGGAGCGCAAACGCAGACTCGGCGGCGGGGGTGGCGCGCGAGCCACGGGGGTCGACGAGTCCGGGCCGCCAAAGGGCGGCGGCGGCGGTGCGGCACTGGCCGCTTCGCACACGACGCCGTCTGCCTTTCTGGCTGCGCACGGCACAAGCTGCGCAAACATGTGGCCCGAGCGCGCCACGTCGGGGCGAGTGTCCAAGATCACACACCTCGTCTCGCCCGCGGGGTACACGAAGTCCTCGCTGTCGTCGCCGGCCCAGTGCATGGTCGTCGCCGACTGTCGCGGAACGCCAGAAGGGCGCGCTGCCCAGAAGGCGTAAACGCCCTGTTGCCGCGCCAGACCTACGAAACTCATCGCCTCGAGCGACGAACGCGGCAGCGGCAGCGAGCCTGCCCCACTGGGCGCCGCTTCGGGCACCTGCGCGCACAGCGCGGTCGCCGCGTCGTGGTCCAGGACGCGCGCGTCCCTTCGCGAAGCGGGGAGTTCGACGCACAGCGGGTTCTCCGTCGCCGTCGGATTCCGACAGAAATCGTCGTCGTACTTGCGGCGGTACGCATTCGCGGCAAAGTCTTCCATGGTGCACCCGCCGCTGGAAGACAGCAAGTAGCAGTCGACTCGCTGGTCACGGACGTCGCCCGGTCGGATTCGACGGAATGCATACGCAGCGCACGCTCCCTCGCCGCGATGCGAGTCTGTTGCGTTTCTCACCAAAGATTCGCAGATTGCCGCGCACGACGCCAGGTCGATTCCCGGGATGTGACCGTAGCCGTAAAGGGCGGTTAGCTCGGACTTTATGACGCTTTTCCTGACGCCCGCGAGCGCTTCAGAAAAAGCGGGCTCGAAGAGCCGCCGGCCTGCAGCTCCTCTGGTGAGCGCAGAGGAAGCCGCCTGCAGCGCCGTCCTCAGAATCGGATCGGCAATCGCCATCCGTTCCAGCTCGGCGGCGGCGTTGGCTTCCAAGTCCGCCCTGCGCGACCGCGTGTACCCCAATTCGTCCTCAACGACCGGCTTCTCCAACGTCACCGTTGCCCGGTCCACCCGCGCCGATCTGGCGCGACTCGCCGCTTCCTGCCCCGTCAACCGCGGAGGTGGCGGGGGTGGTGCGGGAGCATCGATTTCGAAGCAGTCCCAGGCCGGCCGGCGCTCGTCGAGTATTCTTCGCACGTACGCACACACGGCCCGCTCCTCGTCGCGCGGTAGCGCCTCGTCGCCCACGTCGAAGTTGGCACCCTCGGGCGTGAGGATCGGAACGCAATCGTCTCCGCCACGAAACCACGGAGGTGGTGCCGGCGGAACCGGAGGGCCGCGCTCCGCAGACGCCGGCAGCGGAGGCGGAGGGGGCGAGGATCCGCGTTCCTTGAACTGGCCCGTTGCAGTGTCGTACACCAGAGTCGGCGCGTACAGCAGCACGTGCTTCACGGCAGCACAGGCCTGCGGAAACCGACGGCACTGGTCGTCTTGGATGGCGGTGGTGCCCGCGCGCGTGCGCAGCACCGACGAGTAGACGTCGAACGCGTTCCCGCCGTCGAAGAGGGGCACGCGAAAAACGAACTTCTTGACGGTGCAGTTCGCTCGTCCCGCACCAACGCGCGCACGCCCGACGGCCGCCGCCGACAATTCCGTCTTCGCGACGAGCGTGGTGAAATCCTGGCGCAGGGAAGGGCCGTCGCCCGAACAGGTGCCCAGACAAGTCTCGCGGCCCTTCAGACACTCCGCGCCAGAACGAGCGCACGAGCTGTACTCGTACACGGTGTCCATCCCGAACTGGAACCAATCCTGGTAGCACTCGTGGAACTGGGACAGTTTGCACGATTCGTAGAGAAAACGAGCTCCTTCTTTGACGATGGATCCCTCTGCATGCGCCACGAAGCCCGGACCTGCGTACGCCACGACACTGGGCAACCCGGCCGCCGTTCTGCGTTCGCGCACTTCTTTGCAGATCAAGCGGTACAACTTGCGTGCGGTGAGGTTGTTGTCGGGTCCCGGAGGACGCTTATACCAGGCGTCCGCGATTTGCTGGGCTGCGTACCCGTCGACCGATCCCACGCCCCCGAAATGGCGCGACATTTTCTTGAACCGCGCGGCGTAGTTCTGCACGAATACCGGGTCGTGTTCCAGGTGCAGGTGGTACTTCGCACCCCAGCTTTCGTCATCGAGTTTCTCGGACGAGCCGTCGGGCGGCCCGCAAGCGCGCTCGTACCAGTCGCCGCCGTCTCGACACAACACCTCGACGCCTCCCGAAAAGCGGTTGTAATTGGTGGGATTGGCGCACCCCGCGATCGTCATCACCAACATGGCAACCAGCCGGATTTCGGGAACTTTGCACACGAAACAGCTCGAGCACCCTTCCACGAACAGGGGGTCGTCGTGTTGGGAGAACTTGAGGTCCGGCAGATCGAGGTTGCCGAGGCCCAGGTACTTCTTGCCCGTCTTCGAGTTGACCATCCGATTCAAAATCGAGGCGAATACGTCCCAAATGATTGGAAACGACATGAAAACCATCAGATCGGCGACGCTGTCGTCTCTGAAGCACTTGCGGTCGATGCAGTCCAACTGCTCGTCCCAGTCGGTGCTGGGGAACGCGAGGTCCACCATGCAGACAATCAGGTCGATGGCGGCGAATATCAGCGGTATGAACCACTCCAGCACCACTATGACGATCGCATCCAGGGCGAAGTTGATGACGAAAGTCAGCATCCCGCTGCGTATCACCATCAGCACCACTTCGGTCAGTTTTTGCACCAGCATCAGAAAGGCGTCGTATAGCACCACAGCGACTTCTTCGAGCACCGTGTAGATGGCATGCATCAGCAGATCGGACACGGACGCGACCATCACGATCGCCACGGCCGACAAAGACTGCACTGCGTCTATAAGTTTGTCTATCTTCAACACGGGAACCAGGGCCTCGCCTGTGATCTCGCTCAGGCGCCTGGCGGCCTTCGGCCCCAGCACGATGGAATCCCCGAACGGCGATATTTTTTCTGGATTGTTCAGAAACTCCTCGTAAGAGTCGAACGCGCCACACCACGACTTGGAGGCCGCGTCCTCCCCGCACGTGAAACCCGCATACGGCACCGACTCCTCGGTTATCATACCCGTGTACTTGTCTTCCGGTAGAAACAGAAGGGTGAACACGTCGAGCGTGATGTACACCGCGGGCTCGATCACGTGTTGAGACACCGAGTTCCAGAGCGGGATCAGACTCGTGACGCTGTCGATGTACGCGTGCTGGAAAATGGCGCCCGTGTTCCACGCCACTTCCGAGGCGTACAAGACAACCTTCGCGCGCTCGAACGCCACCGCTGGACGGACGCTCAACCACAGCAGACTCTGGTGCAAAATGAAAAGTCCCAGTAGAGCCAAAAACAATACGCCCATGAGACCGAACACCACGCCGAAACTCTTCCGCAAATCCAACACAGAGGAGAAAAACTTCTCCGAGCTGATTGATATCCTCGCCAACTCGGGGCCGGGCTGTGCAGGGGGGTTGTTATTCGACTCCGTACCGGAAGTCTCGGCAACGAGGTCGTCCGGACCATCACCCGCGCGCCGGGGACCGCCAGTCTCGGCAGATTTGGTGGGGGTTTTCGGCGGACCGAGTCCCTTCTTGGCTCGACTCCATGCTTTTTTTGCTGCAAACGAAGCGGCCTTGTTTAATACGTAGTCTGCCATGCATTCGCCTTCCGGTCTGGAGTCGAGGCTGGTTCATATTGTACGCACGGTGGACCACAATGGAACACATGATAGCGCGAGGTGCCCGGTCGTCGGGTTGTGGCTGTTAACGCAGATGCGCGGCGCGAACTCACGTTCGTGACGCTAACATTCGCAATCGCACACCGCTTTCTAATCGTGCCGGGTGTCATGCTCTGCTGCACAGGTATATCAAAGTTGGCGTTTTTCATGTCTTGCCTCCAGTCGCAACACGCCCTCGGACGTCTCCCCGGACCAGCACCCGGCTCTACCTACTCGAAAACTCTGAGTATGCCGATCGCGGGAAAACAGACCGTGACGCTGCGCATTGCATCGTCGAATGCCGCACGACTCCAGATGAGCGGGTACATCGATATGGACGAACCCATCTGGTACACGCGCTGCCCCCTGACTGGCCAGTTTTCCTTTGAACTTTCTCCCAACACGATCGCTCTCGTGTCCAAGTACCGTACGACACTCAAGCGTGCGGGCTACGTCGACAATCGCGATGTATCCTTCGTGGACATCAAAATTATGGCACTACCCGAGATGCACATCGAGCTACAGAGAGACCCGTCCAGCGAGCGCAAGTCAAGCGGCACCGTGCATCAATATAAATACTGTGATGACGGGGCGTCAAAATCCCTTTAAAAATTAACTCGTGTCTGTACGTCGATAACGCTTTCGGCGACTGTGACTTAGAACACAGCAGCGTTCTTAATTTAACCAGCAAGACGTACCGCGAGGGGGTCGCACTAACAATGCACACGTGCTAGAACACTAAGTTACATGGTGTGGTGTGTCGGACGCACGAGTCCTGTGAAACGGTAGCCATAATCAGAGCCGTCATCAGAGTCGTCATCAGAGCGATTTCCAGGGAGGGGGTTACGAGTGAAATAGCCACTGCGCCCGTCTTCAGTAATCATCGGGTCTAAATTGGAAGGTATTCCACCATCTCCAGGGGGGAGGTTATACAGCCCGGCAGCAAGATTGTTTCCATGCAGGTCAACGTGTGGCGCCGAACGAAACGCCGCCGTTCCTATTTTCACATGACGTGACACACCGCGAAAGTCCAGCGTCGCCAGGGGTGAATGGTAGAACGCCGCATTATCGATCTCCTGAAGATGTTTGCAGTCTTTCAGGTCCAGCTGCGTCAACTGCGCGTGGAAAAACGCCTCCCGACCTATCAGTCGAATCGAGACTGGAAGTTGTAGCTTACGGAGAGGCGACATATAAAACGCCAATATATCGATCATCTGAAGATTGATGCAGAGCGACAGATTTAGGTATTCGATCCGAGAATTGTAAAACGCATATTTTCCCACAAACATCAGCGAGGGTGGCATTTGTATGTTTGAAAGCCGGGAATGATAAAACGAAGAGTCCCCGATCTCTATGAAATCAGCACAGTGCGACAAATCCAAATCTGTTAATTTCGCGTACTCAAATGCCGATTCATCGATGCTTTGGAGTTTTTTGTTCAAACGCAGGGTGGTCAACGGCGAGTAGGTAAAGGCGGAATCACCGATCTGCTTGAGCGCGGTGCAGTTGAACAGGTTTAGGCTCTCTAGTTTCGCACTGTAAAACGCATAGCCACCGATTGACCAGAGCGCGCCCCCATGCATCATGGTCAGATTTTTCAACTCGGAGTTATGAAACGCTTCTCTCCCGATCGTCTCGAGCGCGGTGTTTCGCGACAGGTCCAGAGTAGTCAGAAAGGAATTGTAAAACGCTCTGAATCCGATCGTCTTGAGCGACACACAACCGCGCAGGTCCAGCGTCTTTAGTTGAGAGTCTTCGAACGCGTGTGCGCCGATTTCCCGGAGCGCGGTGCAGCCGCTTAGGTTCAGCTTCTTGATGGGGCCGAACGCTTCTTGGCCGATTTCCTCCAGCGCGGTGAAGCGGCCCAGGTCCACCTCTTTGCAGCGCGACATATACGGGATATGTTTGAATGCACGGGAACCAATCGACACCAGCTTGAGGGGATTCTTTGGCAACACGAGATCCCAAATGCGCATTTTGCTCTGTCCAAACGCATCTGTACGTCCAAACGCATCTGCACGTATGTGAGTTAACATGTCGCAATTTGAAAGGTCTACACTGATTTCGCCCTCGAAATGAGAAAAGGCGTTGGTAGGTATGACGCGGATTTTCGCTTCCTGTGGCGGAGCGAAAAAAAAAAGAGTTCCCGATGCGCTTGGCGGGAGATGGCCGATGAGCACCCCCATGACGACCCGGTACGGGTGGCCATCGCCACCGGACCAAGTTCGCTCCTCCATAAAGGAGGATACAGGTCCCGAACCCGGCAAATTCAACCGCATCAGTCTGTTCACGGTCGCCACCGTCGGGTCGGCTTCCAGCTGTGTCACCAGGTTCAAGATCCCATCGACCAGAGGTTTGATTTCAAAATGCCCCAAACATAATCTCCAATCCGGGCTAACTGACTTCAGCGCTTTGACGTTTTCCTCGGTGGGAGTGTCCAAGATGAGGTACTTCAGAAAATTCCAGGTCGTGTGGTGGTCGAAATGGTTGATTGACACTCTCGTCGTGAGCGAAACTTCCGCGCCGCGAGCCTCGAGTGGTGATCCGATCGTATGCAGCCGCGCGGGTCTCTTTTCGTGTGCGTGAGGGTCGGCGCGGCGTGGAGACAACCGCAGCCGGGAACCTGCATTCAATTCGTGCATGCTGGGGACGAATGGAGGGCCCATTTGCTAGAGTGGGGTAAACTGGTTTATACGACCGGTCTTATTGTTTGTATCCGGTCATGCACCAACGGCACTCCCACGGCGCAGCGTTCTCAATTTAACCAGCGATACATACCGCGAGGGGTCGCACTATCAATGCACAGATTCTAAAACACTAACTAAGTTGATATGCATTGAACAAACAACGTCGACAAAGGGCGTCGACAACGAAGCATTACGTCGCTGATTCATTGTTACCGATTTATGAATTGCCAGTAGACCTGATTGTCGTGACATTACCTCGCGCGGGTCCAACCGCGCGGGATTGCTGTTCTGTGTTCCGATGTCCACACAAAACAGTTTCATTTCCAACGGCTCAAACGAGCCGGAGGCCTCAATTTATCACCTGTTTGAACAGTCAATCAGTAATCACTGGGTCTCCGTACAGACCGGGAGCAAGTTTGTCTCCATGCAGCCCATCGAGTGGCGAGGAATCAAAGGCCGCCGTTCCTATTTTCACATTTGCTGGCACACCGCGAAAGTCCAGCGTCGTCAGGGGTGAATAATAGAACGCCGATTTATCGATCACCTGAAGATGTTTGCAGTCTTTCAGGTCCAGCTGCGTCAAATGCGCGTGGAAAAACGCCGATGGACCTATCAGTCGAATCGAGATTGGAAGTTTTAGCTCACCGAGAGGCGACATATGGAACGATGATCCTTGACAAAACCTCAGATCGGTGCAGAGCGACAGATTTAGGTATTTGATATGAGAATTGTAAAACGCAGATGTTCCCACATATACCACCGCGGGTGGCATTTGTATGTTTGAAAGTCGGGAATGATAAAACGAAGCGTCCCCGATCACCATGAGATCAGCACAGTGCGACAAATGCAAATCTGTCAAGATCGCGGACCCAAATGCCGCTTCCTGGATGCCTCGGAGTTTATTGTTTAAATACAGGGTGGTCAACGGCGAGTAGGCAAAGGCGAACGAATTGATCTCCTCGAGCGCGGTGCAGTTGAACAGGTTTAGGCTCTTTAGTTTCGCACTGTAAAACGCATAGCCACCGATTACCCTGAGCGCGCCCCCATGCATCATGGTCAGATTTTTCAACTCGGAGTTTGTAAACGCTTCTCTCCCGATGGTCTCGAGCGCGGTGTTTCGCGACAGGTCCAGAGTAGTCAGAAGGGAATTGTAAAACGCTCTGTATCCGATCGTCTTGAGCGACACACAACCGCTCAGGTCCAGCGTCTTCAGTTGAGAGTCTTTGAACGCGTATGCGCCGATTTCCCGGAGCGCGGTGCAGCCACTTAGGTTCAGCTTCAGGATGGGGCCGAACGCTTCTTCGCCGATTTTCTCCAGCGCGGTGAAGCGGCCCAGGTCCAGCTCACCGAAGCGCGAATGTTTGAATGCACGGGAACCAATCGACACCAGCTTGAGGGGATTCTCTGGCAACAGGAGCTCCCAAACGAGGATTTGCCCCGTTCCAAACGCATCTTTACGTATGTGAGTCAACATCTCGCAGTTTGAGAGGTCTACACTAATTCCGGAAACGAAATGAGGAAAGGCGTTGGTAGGTATGACGCGGATATTCGCTTCCTGTGGCGGATTGAAAGTAAAACGAGTTCCCAGTACGCTTGGCGGGAGATCGGTGATGAGCACCCCCATGACGACCCGGTACGGATGGTCCGCGCCACCGGACCAAGTTCGCTCCTCCATTAAGGCGGATACAGGTCCCGAACCCGGCAAATCCAACCCCACCAGTCTGTTCACGGTCGCCACCGTCGGGTCGGCTTCCAGCTGTGTCACCAGGTTCAAGATCCCATCGACCAGAGGTTTGATTTCAAAATGCTCCAAACATAATCTCCAATCCTGGCAAACTGACTTCAGCGTTTCGACGTATTCCTCGGTGGGAGTGTCCCAGATGAGATACTTCAGAAAATTCCAGGTTATGTGGTGGTCGAAATAGTCGATTCCCACTCCTGTCGCGAGCGAATGTCCCGCGCCGCGAGCCGCGAGTCGTGATCCGATCGTATGCAGCCGCGGGGGTCGCTCTTTGTGTCCGTGATGGTCGGCGCGGCGCGGAGACAACCCCAACCGGGAACCCGCATTCAATTCGTGCATACTGTGGACGGTCAGGGCCCATTTGTTTATGTGCGGTGGGCTGGTTTATACGAACAGCTTTATCTGTTGCAACCAAACCTGCGCCAATGGCACTCCCACGGCAATCGGCAATCCCATTCTGACGTACCACGAAGGCACGTGACATTCCCGACCAATCGGCAAACTTAGAGGGCAAGTGCACCACTCTGGTCCGGAGGGGGGTGTGTGGGCCGTGCAAAATAGCGGAAATGTTGGGGCTGTAAGGAACATTCTTGAT
>Ga0209195_1000091_pt1 | contig 65930 bp, 59 predicted proteins | sample COGITO_mtgs_1004_3_FD_184788 | JGI IMG/M metagenome (GOLD analysis project Ga0209195, IMG submission 184788) | Pelagic marine microbial communities from North Sea - COGITO_mtgs_100420 (SPAdes) (version 2) | ecosystem: Environmental > Aquatic > Marine > Epipelagic ...
GCGCACCTGCCTTATGAGCTGCTGGAGAAAGTTTCCAACCGTATTATCAATGAAATCTCCGATGTGTCTCGGGTTGCCTATGATGTTTCTAGCAAGCCGCCTGCTACTATTGAGTGGGAGTAGTCGGGTAGGTGTAACCCATTGATTTATATAGAGTTGCGAGTTACAAACTTGTTACAAACGACCCCTAAAACAGGGGGTTTTACAAAGAAAGTTACAAACGGTTGCGATTACTGCAAATCATAAGTAGCATTTAATAATAGCAGCGTTAAATCACGCTGATATGCGATAAATGGGGCTTATTCTGGTCTAGTACATTAACTAGAAGAGAGTGGTATGAGAGCAAACACACACGTGACTTTAGTGGTAGATAACACTGCACCGCAAACACAGCGCAGCAAATGCGCTACACCGCCCCAGCCCTTCCTAACGGATCAACACCCAATTTACGGTGGCAAAGCCGAAGTTGTCAGAACCCAGCAAAGCGGTGGGTATTGGCACTTTCGTATGTGGATTAGCGAAGAGCGTAAATATGTTCGCAAGACGTTAAAAACCACTCACCTTGATACAGCTGTTGAACGAGCCGAGAACGAGTTCTTTGCAATCAAAGCAAACGTTAATGCTGGCAGACGAATCTTTAGCCCCACTGTGCAGCAGGCAGAAGATGAGTACCTAGCACATCGATGGAATGTAGACGTTAAGCGTGGATCGATTACTGAAGGTCGTTGGGCAACCATTAAATCCCACCTTAACCATTTTGTGGCTTATTGCGGGATTGTGGGTCGAGAAGCGCACAGCAGCGTGACTCGTCTCAATGATCTAGAAAGCAAAAGTCTACAAGGCTATCAGCAGTATCGTCAGCAGAAGGGCGCCAAAGACGTCACCATCAAAAATGAGCAATCCACTATTAATGCTTTGTGTAAATGGGCATTCGAAGAAGGCTTGCATAATATCCCTCACTATATCTTCCCCAGCATTAGCCGAAGAGGTGTTGATGCTGATTCACTTCGCCGCAGTACCTACTCAGACGATGAGTACGGTCGTATCACACGAGTACTCATCGAGAGAATCCGGGCATTCTTGCGTACCGCCGGTATTATGATTGGCGGGGTCAGTGCCGGTATTATCAGTCTACTGATCTTTGGTAGTGAATCACTGATCGGCCTGTTTATTGATGTTGAGCGGGATTCCTGATTCTGTTTTATATGCTGTTATCGGATTACCGTTTTGTTGCCGCTATTTCCGCTGCCGAGGCGATTAGTTTTGTTATCGCGGCAACCCTTTTTATCTACCATACCCCGAAAAAAATTATCCGAGGACAGGGTTGAGAGAATTTGAGGGGCGTGTTGCTTCTCAAGTCGGGGTTGTAAAAATAAAAATCGTTATCTGCCGTTTTCTTTGGAGTAGTTTCAGAGTGGGCTAGTGTAAATCCGGTGGTGCTGGCCATTCCAACCTAGTTTCGGGGTTGAAAAAGCCCTCGAACACGAAAGTCTTGTAAGTCTTGCGAAAGCGCTTCGACAGCCTTGCCCGGCCTTCTAAAGAGTCAGATCCACAGAGAACTAGAAAGAGCCCGACCAGGGAAGCGCTCGCAGTGATAATCGCGGTCATGTCAGGGTCCAGACCGTCTCGTAAATGCCCATTTTTCTCGTGCCAGCGGAAAAGCTTTCTGTAATGAATAATGAGTGGATCGTGCTTGGCTCCGTCCCTAAACATTTGCTGGATCCTAATCTTGAGTAAACTTAAGTCTTCGGTACTGAGCTCTGAGGCATCTTCAAAAGATTCGCGCTTGGCAAATGAGTGGTCAAGTGTGTATAAGAGTTCCTTGTCGAGTTTTTCCTCAACTGCGGCAATCAAATCTTCTTTCTTCTTGAAATGATAGTAGGCGCCGGGGCGCGTGATACCGGCTCTTCGCGCCACCTCGGATACGGAGACAGCCTGCTCACCGATTTCGGCCATGAGCCGCATTGCAGCGTTCATAAGAAGTTCTCGGGTCTCGAGAGACTTCGCCTTCCTGGCGTCCCGGACTTTCGGCTCCTTGACAACTTTCAGGTTTTTTTCTTTATCTCCGGCTGGCGAGTACTTGGGCAGCTCTGGCCAGTGTTCCAGGGTATCTGGCAGTAAAGCACCAAAAAAAAGTAATTCGTAATTGGTTCTGCCGAAAATTTTCGCCTGCTTATGGCGACGACTGTTTTGCTTGAACTCCGACACAGCTAGGAAGGAAGAGACTAGAGTGATTCCGGTAGTAATGATGGCGCCGATATCGGGGTCAATGCCGGGACGCAGGCGATTCTCGCGCTTCGCCCTCATAAAGCCTCGCTGCCGGGACCGGATTATTACATCATTAGGTCCCTCTTCCAGCAGGCGTTGGATACGCAGGAAAATCGCATCCTGATCTTCGGCGGCCAGCTCAGCCGCGTGCGAGTAGAGGTATTTATCTACCTTGCTGCCAGCGAAGGTTTTGACCAACTGGTGGTCAGTTTCGTTTCGCACGGCTTCAAGTAATGCCTCGCGAGTCTTGAAGTGGTAATACGCACCGGGGCGGGTGACACCTGCTGCTCGTGCAACAGCTGAAACTGAAACAGAGTTGATACCTTTTTCCACTACTAATTTCGATGCTGCTGAGATTAGCTTGTGGCGTGTTACCCGACTTCGGGCTGACCAGCCATTTTCTTTCTCTAATTCATTCGTAGTCTGGTTCTCGCGTGGCATCGCTAGGTTAGCGCCTTTGTAAGTTGTGCGTTGGTGACCGAGGTCTTCAGATCTAACCCCTGCGCAAGCATAACAGAATTGGCTTGTGCCGTGCAAAAAAAGGCTGTATTCGGGCTGACGTATTGGCATACAGTTCTCGATGCGGGTCGGCTTGAATAATACTTAACGCCTAAGACAGGCTAAAAAAACACTGTTGCCCAGTTGGATGCTTCGAGTTTCTTGGTGGTATTCAAAGTTTAGTATATCCAAAATATCCCCCAAGTGTCCTCTAAAACGGATCAACTTTCCCACATATTACTGTTATTTACTTCGGCGAACGCTGGTTTGCCTGACCCTAGCGCTTCTCTTGACCTCTCTACTTGCCCTTCCAATTCGGCGCTCGTTTCTCGGCAAACGCCATTGCTCCCTCAACAGCATCTTCACTAGAAAACACTGGATCTATAAAAGAGGCTTGTTTTTCCTTCGACTCATCCATGGTCCAGTCCTGAGATTGTGTCACCACCATCATGCTAGCGGCTACGGCCAGTGGTCCGTTAGCGGCAATCCTGACAGCCATTTCTTTTGCGGCTGTGAGTGCAGAACCAGATTCCACCACCTGATTGATCAGGCCAAGTTCATAAGCTCGTTCGGCTGACATGAAATCACCTGTCAATGCCAGTTCCATAGCGACACGCGGTGGCATCTGTTTTGGCAATTTGTACAGCCCACCAGCGCCAGCAGCCAGTCCCCGTTTCACTTCAGGGATTCCAAATCGGGAATCACTGGCCGCAACAATCATGTCGCAGCTAATAGCTAGCTCCATACCGCCGGCCAACGCATACCCTTCCACAGCAGCGATAATCGGTTTATTTGCACGATACTCTGTCAGGCCAGCGAACCCACGCCCCTCAATATAGGGTATTTCTCCGTTGACAAATGCCTTCAGATCCATGCCTGAGCAAAAAGTACCGCCAGCGCCGGTCAATACTGCCACCCGCAATTCAGGATTACTCTCTAACTCATCGATTGCGGCAGTTAACCCATCGGCAAGTCCTCTATTGGCGGCATTTCTTGCTTCTGGCCGATTAAGAGTTATGGTCAAAACACCATTATCGATGGCCGTAACAACTTCACTCTCGGACATATTATTCTCTCCTTTGAAACATGTTGATAGACAAAAAATTCAGCTAAATCCCGCTCATTGAAACCAAAGCCTACTCCGGGAATGGATTGTGCTGCTTGATTAGAACTCCGCCCCGAGTGGCATTTCGAACATTGTAAGTGTTCGGTGAGCTTGGCAATAACCTGAGTATATAAAACTTTACATATATGTATAAAATAAATAAGCGGAAATTTTCGACCTCCCAACAATGACTTCGGAAATCATTGTTAGTATGCTTTTTGCCCTAGCAGCTCGATAGGGCTTTTCATGGTCGACTAATAGGTACTTAACCTGAAGTAACCTCATGAGGAGGCTCTTCCATAATCATGATTTCTTCAGGTTGAAGGTATCGCTTCAGCCAGGCTACAGCGAGATAGATAAACGGGGTATCAACCAGAGCAGCACACATCTTGAACAAGTAGTTACTACCCATCAGAAGTAGTAGGTTTTTCAATGTTATTTCATCTCTCATAAACGTGGCCCCGAACGTTACCAATACGACGGTGACAGAATCGACCATCTGAGACGCCAGGGTGCTGAAATTATTGCGTACCCAAAGATGGCGCCCTTTAGTTATCCGCTTAAAAAAATGGAACAATTGCACGTCGCAGTATTGTGCAGCAACGTAGGCGATCATTGATGCAAACACTGCTCCCGACGTGCAGGCATATAACAATTGAAACAGCTCTACAGATTGCTTGAGAGATGTGCCATCGGGTAAACCCACTGGCGAGGCCAGTTCAAGTACCTGCCATGGCGGCGCGGATTCGGCACTAGGAAGGCTATTGCCAAGCCACATTACCGTCAGGATAAACACATTCAAACCGAGTCCAAGTGTCACCATAAAGTTAGCTCGGCGCTTTCCATATACCTCGCAAATTATATCTGTGCAAAGAAAGGTGAGCGGATATGCCAAAACACCAACGGCCAACGTCATTGGGCCAAGTTGTACAAAACGAGTAATACCTATGATATTTAACAATGTCATAGAGCAGAGAAAAACGCCCGCTAGAACTAGAAAAACGCGTTCTCGTCGTTCAATCAACCAATGTGGGGTGCCAGGTGAGTGAATCATAGTGAACGTTTATCCATTACTCTGTGCTTTCCCAACTACAGCTGCCCCATTGTCGTGGCCCTGAGGAGACCTTAATTTCCAACTTTACTATTTGTATTGTATCCATCTCTGCCAGCACATTCTCAAGAAGAAGATGAGCCAATTCTTCGATCGTAATGTTAAGGATGGGTAATAGTTTTACATCAGATTTTAAGAAATGCATCAGTTCGTCAGCGAACGTCACATGGTATTGAGACTCTGTCTCCTCAATTTTTAGGTGAGGTGAGTTCTCTGCGATCAAGGTGTATTCATCTAGCTGTTCACATTGGGTTCTCAGTATATTTTTGATTATTTGGTAGGGAAAACATAAACCATTGTTATCAACTGGTGATGTGATTTTGGCGGCAACTTGAAAATTATGACCGTGCAAACGTTCCCGTTCATTGGGGCTGAAAATAGTAAAGTGTGCAGAAGAGAAGTGTAGATATTCTTTATCAATTTCAATGGTGGCTAAGCGTTTCATACGATCTCCGCTGATTTCAAGCAAGGCCTATAACTACTGATTTAGATATTTCCATAGCTAGGGGGGGAATATATCTGAGACTGCCCGCTGTTTTTTCTCGGCAGATATCCTGTAAGGCTTGTTGCTCATGCCCCGTTAATGAATCAGGTCTGATATTGTTTGAAACTTTAGTCATCTAATTACCTGCAGCGTTGGATTTGGAAAATTCTTTGGCATATTGCGGGGAGCATAAGATCTTGTAATAGATATCGAGGTGTTGAAGTGGGCGATAAATAAGATTGCATGGTTTAACTTTAATATTGCAATACTCTGTGCCCGCACGCTCGATGCATGGGGGCACAGATGTCAAAGTGATCGATTAATCTGCTGCGGCACCCTCTCCAGCAAAGAGCTTTTGCACTTCCCCTGAGGTCATACGGCCGGAACGATCTGAAAGCTTAGCCGATTGCCCGCCGGCTGACTTTTCGCTTGTATCGACACCAGCGGCCTTAGCTTGCTCGCGCAAGGCACCAACGGTGCAGTTTTCTCGGCCCAATATTTTGATAGGGTCGAAACCAAAGTGTTTGATCGCATTGAGATGGGTAACCTTATTGATTTCCTCATCACTCAGCTTGGTGTTATCGAACTGGCGCATGGTCTCTTCAGGTGTTACTGGCCAGGTACAATCCGAGTGAGGGTAATCACATTCAAACATCATATTATCGATGCCAACGAAATCACGGTTTCTCAAACCACTTTCATCATCAATAAAACAAGTCAAAAAGTGTTCTTTAAAGACTTCAGTAGGGCGTTTTCCTTCAAACTTAGAATTTGTCCAGGCGCTGTGATGATCGTAAGTAAATTCAGCTCGTTCAAGAAAATAAGGAACCCAGCCAATTCCGCCCTCGGTTAGCGAAATCTTCAAATTATCATATTTTAGTAAGAATCGACCGTGCAGCCAGTCTGCGGCGCTGGTCGCGATTGAAAGTGGGAAAGAAGTGATCCATGCATCGATGGGTGTTTCATCTGAAGAGTGAGGCGGATGCGCACCGGTGCCAATATGACAGTTAATAACGACATCGTTTTCGGCACAAACTTCCCAAAGTCTATCCCAGTGTTTGTTGTGAAGACTGGGAAAACCATGAGATGAGGGGTTGTCAGGGAAAGTGATGGCTTTGCATCCCTTGGCTACAACGCGCTTAACCTCTTTTACCATGGCTTCAGGATCCCAAATTGGCAGCATGGCCAATGGAATTATCCGTCCAGGATATTTGCCAGCCCATTCATCGATATGCCAGTCGTTATAGGCTTCGATTACACGCTTTGCCCCATTTTTATCTTTTGCCTGGTGAAATAAATTGCCGGCAAAAGTAGGAAAGGTAGGAAAGCACATTGAAGACAGGATGCCATTGGCATTCATATCACCAATTCGTTCGTCGATAGAGTAGATGGCCTTACGCATATCATCGTAGTGTAATGGTTCCATCCCGTATTCTTCTTTGGGTCGACCGACTACTGCATTCAATCCCATGTTGCCGATTTTTTGTCCCTCATAAATCCAGAAGTTTTTCCCGTTTTCCTCGATTAGGCGAGGCGCAATGGTTTCCAGTTCCTTCTTGCTCATGTGGTTATCAAACATTTCAGGGGGCTCGACAACGTGGTCGTCCACACTGATTAAAATCAAGTCTTCGGTTTTCATGATGCATCCCTCATATGATAGGCTGTCTTTGATAGTTTTAAGAACACGTCGCGTGTTGGGTAAATGGTTCAGCTAACGGGTTATAAGTTCAGTTTACTTTACATCATAGTAAAGCATTAATAAACAAAAAAATATCCTTTTTCCGGTTGCTCATCAAGAAGCCATACTGAGTAGCTCCCTTGCTCGGGCTACAATGGGCGCGTCGATCATTTTGCCTTCAAATTCCACCGCGCCTCTGCCCTCGCTGATACCTTTTTCAAAGGCATTGATTAAGCGCTGGGCATGATTGAGCTCCGCAGTAGAGGGGCTGAAGGCCTCGTTGAGGATGGCTACTTGGTCGGGATGAATACAGAATGCGCCGACAAAACCCAGGCTTCGCGCCTCTTGGATGATTGCTCGGAATTTCTCAAGATCACTGAAGTCGGCAATAGAGTCAGGGAAGCCCAGTGGCAATATGCCGGCACGGCGGCAGGCGAATAATACCGCCTGGTTAGGTGCAAACAGGCCTTTGGGTGTTGGCTTCATACCTGCAGACGCTGAAAAATCTTCAGAACCGAGAATCATGCCGAGCATGCGCGGTGAACTGGTGGCAATTTCATCCAGGTGGGGTAGGGCGTCGGCGCTTTCAATTTGTGCAATTAAGCGGGTGTGGCCTGGTTCCATGCGTTGCTCAGTTTCCAGCTCTTCAATAATGGAGTCAATGGCTTTGACTTGCTCGGCCTGGCTAACCTTAGGTATCACGATGGTACTGATGGCTGGATCAACCACCGCTTCCAGATCGCGGACGGCCAGTCGCAGCGGATGATTAATCCGGACTAGAACAGCACTGCCCGACTGGCTTACCTTGGCTGCCCCGGCTCCGACCATCTGTCGCGCAGCGGCTTTTTCGGCTAACGGCACGCTGTCCTCTAAATCGAGAATATAGGCATCGGCCCCCCGCTGATGAGCCTTGTCGACAAATTTCTCTATGTGCGCCGGAACAAACAACATGGAGCGCCAGATGGGGAAGTTGGTTTTAGGGCTGTCGTATGTCATGGCTATTGTCACTCCTTAATCAATGGTTGCATTGGCCGTCATGCACAGGTTGCCCTGATGATCCACTGTCCACAGGCTGAGCTCGTTGCCGTTTCTTTTTGCGCAAAGCGTGAAAGGGTGAGTGTCGAAAGTGGGGCGTATTGCTTTGAACGCAAAAGTTTTAATGGTGGCACCGGGTATTGTGTCATAAATCAGCTCGACTAACAGTGTTGCCAATAGAGGGCCGTGGACAACAAGGGCGGGATAAAGCTCGGTATTCACAGCATATTCACGATCGTAGTGGATGCGATGACTGTTGTAGGTTAAAGCTGAATAGCGAAACAGCAGTACCGGGTCGGGAGTCACTTCGCGGATGAAGTCAGCTATCTCTGTGGCTTGCTTGCCCGCTGGTAATTCTGCTCTCTGCTTTGGGGCTTCGCGGTATACCAGGTTTTGTTGTTCTGAAATACAGAGCTGCCCCCGCTGTCGAATTTCGTGCAGTACATTAACGAAAACCAGTGGCCCGGTGCGGCCCGTTTTTGCTTCTACTGACTTCACGGTGGATGTTTTTTCAGCGACCTCGCCAATGATTAGTGGCTGTTCAATACGCATTTCACCGGCTGCCCACATGCGACGCGGTAAGGGAACCGGCGGTAGAAACCCTCCTTTCTTAGGATGGCCATCTTCACCGGTGCCGGTGTGTGTGGGTGTGGGTAAAAAATACAGCCAGTGCCAGGGACAGGGTAGAGTGCCCCCCCTATTTAGTACTACGCTGTGGTCAAAAGCACTGGCTAGCGCCTGCACCGGGAAATTGGGTAGGGTGTCAGTCAACACCGATTGTTTGCCAATCCAGCTTTGAAGGTGTTTTAGTTCAGCGTCATCCACAATGTTTAGTTCCCGATAGTGGTTACTTTTTGTTAATTTCGTTAGGGTTGTTAATAAAGTCAGGTGAGCGTTTTTGCTGTAGGGCGCTGAGCCCCTCTTCAAACTCCGCACCGAGGAAGCAGGCTGTTTGGTCGTTTTCTTCGGCGTTGAGTGCATCACCGAAAGACTCGGGATAAGTCTGCATTCTTGTTTTAAATAAGCGAAAGGCCAGCCGTGGGTAGTGCGTAAAATCTGCGGCTTTGTTACAGGCCGTCTGCAAAACTGATTCGTCTTCGACGATCTTATCGGCGATATTGAGTTCGAGAAGTTGCTGGCCTTTCAGGGAGGCTTTATCCAGAATCAAGCGCTTGGCTGTGCTCCAGCCCGTGCGCCGGATTAGGGCTTGTGTCGAGCCCCAGTCAGGGACTAGACCCAGTTGCATAAAGGGAAAGCTCATGCGTGCGTTTTTACCGGCAATCATATAGTCGGCCAGCAGGGCGAGCCCTGCGCCTGCGCCAATGGCGTATTTTTCTAAGGCAACGACCACGGGAATCTCTGCTTGCCACAGTAAATTGACTAATTGATGGCCGCTCTGCATGCGCGCGCGCGCCTGTTGCTCACTCATGTCGCGCATACTGGTGAGATCGCCACCCGCGCAGAAGATACCCTCAGTGCCGCAGAGGACCAGTGCGCGGACATCAGGGTCTGCTAACACCGATTGAATCGCTTCAATCAGAGCCAGACGGGTTTTTTCGTCGATGGCATTTTTGGCTTCCGGGCGATTGATCGCCACTTGGGCAACATGGGGTGCGGGTTGAGAAATGATGACGGCATCTTTTATGAGGTCTGGTTTCATGAGGTCTTTTTTCATCAGGTATGAGTTTCCTTCAGTCTCTGGCAGTTTCAGTCGTCAACAGGGATTGACCCAGCTGTACGCGGCGGCGCAGCCATTGACTAGGGCGATAGCGGGGGTCACCGGTGACTCGCTGCAAGCCTTCGAGAATCTGCATGACTTTTTTGCCGCCGATACTGTCACCTAGAGTCAATGGGCCTGCTGGATAGCCCAGACCTATTGTTACTGCGTCATCAATGTCAGCGACGGAGGCGATACCGCGCTGTGCGATATTGGTGCCGATATTCACGATGGTTGCCAGTATGCGCTGGACGACAAATCCGGGACTGTCATTGATCACAGTAATTGAGGTTCCATCGGCACTTAGAATAGCCGCGGCATCATCACGCGCTGCGGTACAGGTAATAGCGGTTAACATCAGGGTGCGATGTGTATCGAGTGTTGGTAGCGGATCGACAGCGACACAGCGATGACCATCGAGGCCGAGATCGGCACAGGCCTGTGAGGCATCAATACCCCAGGGCTGTATCAGAAGCAGTGAGGCATGGTCAGGTTGGTCGACGACTTGTGCACCAGCTTCAGCTGCCAGTGCTGTCAGTTCAGCATGGCGGTCGGCAGCGGGGTCTACCCACACTTTGCAGTCAGGCCTGAGTGGGGCGGGGACGGGGGGCTCTGAGTCGATTTTTTTACCCTCCTCATACTGGTACCAACCAGCGCCCGTTTTGCGCCCGTACAGTCCGGCTGAAATTCTGGGGGGTATCAGTGAAGAGGGCCGGAAGCGCGGTTCCTGCTGGAATTGCTCATAAATGGATTGCATGACCTTGCCAGAGACATCCAATCCGGTCAGGTCCAATAATTCAAAAGGCCCCATACGAAAATCGGCCGCTTCGCGCATCAAGCGGTCAACCTGGGAATGGCTTGCGGCTTGTTCCTCAAGAATTCTCAAGCCCTCGGTGTAAAGACCTCGACCGGCATGATTGACCAGAAACCCGGGCTGATCCTGAGCGATTACCGCGCGATGTCCGGTGGTTTCTACGCACTCTTTGAGTCTATCCACTGTGCATTGGACGGTGCGTACGGCAGAGATGATTTCCACCACTTTCATCACCGGCACCGGGTTGAAAAAGTGCAAACCCACCACCCTCTCGGGGTGTTCACACTGTGCGGCAATGTCTGCTACCAGCAGTGAGGAGGTATTGCTGGCGAGTATTGCATAAGGGGCAACCACCGCTTCAAGGTCGGCGAAAAGGCGCTGTTTAATGTCGAGGTCTTCGATGATGGCTTCCACGACAATATCGCAATCGGCGATATCTGAGAGCTCGGTGCAGGGCACAAGATTGCCAATGGCTGCGTCAGCCTCTTGTGGACTAATACGACCCTTATTGGCTTTACGTTGAAACATGTCTGTGACGAAGGTGTTGGCTGCTTCCGTTGCGCCGGCGGTCGCATCAAAAAATTTTACTCTGTGGCCGGATTGGGCAAACAGTTGCACAATCCCTCGGCCCATGGTGCCTGCGCCGATAACCGCTATAGTTGGTTTTGATTCGTCTGTCATTATTGATGTGCTCGGTTTATTTTCCAGTAAAGTTGGGCTTACGCTTTTCTATGAATGCCTGCATGCCTTCGGTCTGATCGGCGGTATCAAATAGCTGTAAAAATGCTTGATGCTCAAGCGATAAGGCTTCTTGCAGGGGAAGATCTGGCCCCTGTGCCAAGGTGCGCTTTATGGAGCCGATAGCTTTGGGCGGCATTGCTGTCACTCTGAGTGCCAGCTGGCGGGCTCGATCAAGGGCTTGACCTTCTTCGACCAGGTCGCTGGCGAGCCCTAGCTGGTAGGCACGCTCACCGGTTAGCATCTCGCCGCACATCAGCATAAGGCTGGTCACGGGTTTGCCGATGGCCCTGACTAGCCGTTGGGTGCCACCAGCTCCGGGCATAATGCCAACATTGGCTTCGGGCTGGCCAATGCGGGCACTCTTATCGACAACGATAACGTCGCACATCATCATGAGTTCGGAGCCGGCACCCAGGCAGTAGCCATTAACCGCAGCGATAACCGGTTTCTGGCAATTGGCTACTGGCTCCCAGTAACCGGGCAAGTTGAGTTCAGCGACTTGCTGTGAATCTTTGTCTACTAGCAGTTTCAAGTCTGCGCCTGCCGCAAAGACCTTATCACTACCAGTGACAATAATGACGAGAATATTGGGATCATTAGACAGTTCTTGAAAAGCGCTGGCAATACCTCTACGCATGGCGAGATCCAGGGCATTGCGTTTTTCCGGCCGGTTCATCACTACCAGGCCAATAGGGCCTTCCCGCTCTACACGTACCGGTGCAGACAAGGCCTTATCTTCGTTCTGTTGCTGATCCTGTGTTTGTTCAGACATAGTTTGCCTTTTGTATTTTGTACTTAATGTGGTTTGGTCAATAGTGGCCCGTTACAGCCTTTCAATAATCATGCTGGGAGCCTGACCGCCCGCTGCGCACAGTGTTACCAAGCCGCGCTGTAGTTCGCGTCGTTCCAGCTCGTCGAGCAGCGTTCCTAGCAAAATGGCACCGGTGGCCCCGATCGGGTGGCCCAGGGCGATAGCGCCGCCATTCACATTGAGCTTGTCGTGGCTGACGCCCATTAATTTCATAAAACGGAGGGGGACTACAGCAAAGGCTTCATTCACTTCAAACAAGTCAATGTCATCTACCGTGAGACCGGCATTGTCGAGTGCTTTGCGTGCTGAAGGTACGGGTTCGTTTAAGTTGTATTCGGGGCTGCCTGCCGCCGTTGCGCAAGCGACAATTTTTGCCCGAGGCTTCAGATTGTGTTTTTGGGCGTATTCTGGTGAGGCGAGCACAATAGCCGCAGCGCCATCGACAATGCCCGAGGCGTTGCCTGCGTGGTGAACGTGGTCGATCTCAAGATCTGGCCATTTCATTCGGGCGACTTCACCAAAGCTGTGGGTGTCATCCATGGGGTAGTTCATAAATTGGTCGAAGACGGGTTGGAGCTCGGCCAGCTTCTCGGCAGTGGTGCCGGGCCTGGGATATTCATCTTTTGCCAGTGCTAGTGTGCCATCATCGTGGTTGATGGCAATCAGGCTATTGTCAAAATAGCCGTTTTTTATAGCCTGGCTAGCACGCTGTTGGCTGGCTGCCGCAAATGCATCGACATCCCTGCGACTAAAACCTTCCTCGGTGGCGATGACATCGGCAGAAATACCGACACTGGTCATAGGGTGTTTTTTGCGCAGATGGAGGTTGTGTTGGTCGGTGGCCATATTCGGGCCTTCTGGTATCGACATCATTTCAACGCCACCGGCTACCACCAGGTCATGCATGCCGCTGGCGATGCTATTGGCGGCAAACATGGTGGCCACCAAGCTTGAGCCACAAAAATGATCGAGTGTTGTGCCGCTGCTGTGCAGCCAGCCTGAGTCGAGAGCTGCCATACGTGCTATATCGCCGCGCTGTTTGCCAGCAGGGTTGCCGCAGCCGATGATCACGTGCTCGATGTTGGCTGGGGTCAATTGATTGCGGTTTTCCAGTGCGCTCAACACCTGAGAAAGTAATCGTTGAGGGTGTATGCCCGCCAAGCTGCCTTTGTCCGCGCGGCCTAAACCCCGTGGGCTGCGCGCTGCATCTATAATCCATACTTCGTTCATATAAATTCTCTTTTTTAGAAAAATTCTTGTTTAGAAGCTCTTTATTTAAACGCTCCCTAATAAAAATTGGTGGTCGGTTTTAGAGTAAGTGGGCTTCAATGCTGATCAAGATAATGTCATCGGTATTGCCCTGTTGGCGCTTCTCTTTTTCTACTCATGTGGGTTTATGATAAATCACATCTTATCTATGCACTGTATTGCGTTTAACTTTACATAAGTGTTAACATAAAATCAATGATGGAAAGGCGCTCAGCCGGCCTTAGTTAAGGTAATTATTTTCATCTTTACCTGACTGAATAATTGGCTATTTCTAGCCTTAACTAGGGAACGCAATAGTGAATTTTGATTTTTCGGATGACCAGAAATCTTTGCAGGATGAAACGCATCGTTTCTTGCGTGATCGCTGCGATTTGTCAGTCGCACGCATAGTGCTGGATGATCAGCAGCAAGCTTATTCAGAGTCTGTTTGGCAGGAAATGGTTGAGTTGGGTTGGGCTGGGATTGCGATTCCTGAACAATACGGCGGCATCGGTCTGGGTTATCTGGAGTTGTGTGTAATGGCAGAGGAGATGGGACGCTTTCTAGCCCCGGTGCCCTTTTCATCAACCCTCTACCTATTCTGTGAGGCCCTGTTAAATGGGGCTAGTGAAACCTTGAAGCAAGAAATACTCCCGCAAGTGGCAACGGGTAAGTTGGTTGGGACGATGGCGTTTGCGGAGGGATTTGGTTTTCCTGGCCGTGACCGTATCGGTGTACGCTTTGAAGGGGGGAAGCTCTACGGTGACAAGTGGCCGGTAGCTGATGCGATGATAGCTGATGCTGCAGTGGTGCTGGCGGTCAACGAGGATAATGAACCCTGTCTGTGTTTTCTAGACCTTGATCAGGAGCCTGTGCACCGCCGTCAGCTGGAATCTGTCGACCCGAGTCGCGGTCAGGGGGGGCTGGAATTTTTTGGCGCAGAGGCTGAGAGTTTGACTGCTTTTGAGGGTGGATCTGGTAATAGTGGTTGGCAGCTATTTCAGCGAGTATTGAACTCTGCAGCAGTGCTATTTGCCTTTGAGCAGATCGGTGGTGCCGATGCCTGCTTGGCCGCGGCCACTGAATTTGCCCGCGAGCGGTATGCCTTTGGTCGCCCTGTTGGGTCATTTCAGGCGATCAAGCATAAACTTGCCGATGTCTATGTGGGTAATCAACTGGCCCGCAGTAATGCATATTATGGTGCCTGGGCGCTGGCTACGGGTGCAGAAGAATTGCCTTTGGCTGCGAGCGTGGCGCGTGTTAGTGCTATACAGGCTTATGAGTATGCCGCCTCTGAAAATATCCAGGTACATGGTGGTATGGGTTTTACCTGGGAGGCCGATTGTCACTTGTATCTGCGCCGCTCTCGGTCGTTGGCACTGCTTATTGGTAGCTCAGGTTTGTGGAAAAAGCAGGTGACCCGTGAGCTGGAACGCAAGTTTGTTTGACGTCCGTTTTCACCGCTGAACCGTTTTCATCACTGACCCAAGACTAAAACTATCCCATTGGAGAGACCATGGATTTCGATGATACACCAGAAGAAGCCGAGTTCAGGCTTGAAGTCAGGAGTTGGCTTGCCGAGCAGGCTTCGGCCTATAGCTTGAAAAGTTTCGATGATCTTAGTTTTGAGCAGCAACTCAGTCTGGGGCGCGAATTTCAGGCCCGCAAAGCCGAGCGAGGTTATGCAAAAATAACCTGGACCCAGGAGCTGGGTGGTATGGGTGGTACGCCGATGCAGGCGGTTATCTATGAACAGGAAGAGGAAAAATACAACTTCCCAACGGTGTTCTTTGCTATCAGTTTGGGGATGCCGATACCGGTTATGCGCCGATTTGCCACCGAGGCGCAGCAGCAGCGTTATTTGAAGCCTGCACTGCGCGGCGAGGAGGTCTGGTGTCAGTTGTTTTCAGAACCCTCGGCGGGTTCTGATCTCGGCGGTATACGCCTGAAGGCGGTTCGCGATGGTGATGACTGGGTGTTGAACGGTCAGAAAGTATGGACCTCCTATGCCCATATCTCCGATTTTGGCATTATCGTGACCCGCACTGATCCCACAGTCGCCAAGCACAAGGGCATGACCTTTTTCTTTGTCGATATGAAATCCCCCGGCATTGAGGTCAGGCAGATTAAGCAGGCGGCCGGTGGAGGTGAATTCTGCGAGGTATTTTTCAGCGATGTGCGGGTGCCTGATGGTAATCGACTGGGTGAGATTAACGCTGGCTGGTCAGTGGCGATAGCCACCTTAATGGAAGAGCGTTTTGCGGTGACAGATGCCGCCGGCGGTGGTGCGCAACTGGAAGATACGATGCATTTTCTTCGTCGTGAATTGGGCGAGGGTGACGGCGGTTTGGATGATCCTTGTGTGCGCGAAAAAATTGCTGACTGGTATATTGCGGAGTCCGGCATCAATAATTTCTATGCCCGGCTGTTGACGGGGCTTTCCCAGGGTCAATTGCCCGGGCCTGAGGCGGCATTGAGCAAGATTGTCATTGCCAGAAAATTGCAGGCACAGTCTGCTGACATAATGGATTTTTGTGGTCCGGCGGGGGCAATCTATCCCGATTTTCAAGTGTCGCGTGCTAACGATTACCGCATTGCCTGGTTGGAAGCTGCCGGTTATCGCATTGCCGGTGGTACCGATGAAATTCTGAAAAACACCATCGCTGAACGGGTGTTGGGTTTGCCTGGTGATATCCGGGTGGACAAAGATATTCCTTTTGAGGAGCTCAAATAACCATCTGATTAATGAAGCCATTTGACCTGCTGTTGAATCACTGGCTTGTGGAGAGACTTTTTTGTGGAGAATTGTTTTTGTGGAGAAATGGCGAAATGGCTGATATAGCTGCAGTAATCAGGCTTGCACAGTTTCTGGAGCCGATACAGAGTGTTGTGGGCAAAGCGGCGGCAGCTTTGGCGAGAACCTGTTCTGTCAATGGCAAGATTGATCCCTACCAATTGGATCAACATCAGCTGGCCAGTTATGAGCTTGCGCTAATCTATGCCGAGCTGCGGGCAGCGATAACTGCTAATGATGCTTTAACTGAAGGTGCACCAGAGTTACAGCAGTCGCTCTGCAATCTGTATATAGCCAATGCGATTGCATCCATTAAGGGTCGGCTGGAGCCCTTATTACCTGATTTTGGCCTTGATCAGGCTGAGTTTGATGCAGTATTTGCTAGTGACAACTTAAGAGCCTCGCTGCGCTTTCATGGTGAGCCGGCTCGGCTGGCCAACATCGGCCAAGCGGTTATCGATTGCGGTGGCGATACCGGCCAGCTTGTTCTCGATGAAGAGAAATTGATGATGCAGGATGCTTTTCAGCGGATCGCAACCGACGTGATCAAGCCATTGGCAGAAGATATTCATCGGCAGGATTTAACGGTTCCTGAGACCATTTTACAGCCCCTGCGTGAGATGGGTGTTTTTGGGCTCTCAGTGCCGGAAAAATTTGGCGGTACAGCACCGGATGATCAGGAAGATAACCTCACCATGATAGTGGTCACTGAAGCGCTGTCCGAGGCCTCGCTTGCCGCGGGGGGTAGTCTAATTACACGTCCCGAAATATTGACTCGGGCACTGCTTAGTGGCGGTACTGAAGAACAAAAATCCCATTGGTTGCCGCAGATTGCGGCGGGTAGCAAGCTCTGTGGTATTGCGATTACAGAACCGGACTACGGCTCAGATGTGGCCGCGCTTTCCCTGAAGGCAGTGCGCACCGAGGGTGGTTGGTTACTCAATGGTGCCAAGGCTTGGTGTACCTTTGCGGGTAAGGCTGAGGTGTTGTTTGTTATTGCCCGTACAGAGTCGGATAAGTCCCTTGGACATAAAGGCTTAAGCGCATTGCTGGTGGAAAAACCCAGTACCGAAGATCACGAATTTACCGTTGAGCAAGAGCAGGGTGGGCGCTTGATTGGTAAAGCGATTCCGACTATTGGCTATCGCGGGATGCATTCCTACGACTTGGCTTTTGAGGATTATTTCGTTCCCGATGGAAATCTGATTGGTGGTGAAGAAGGGTTGGGTAAAGGTTTCTATCTGGCAATGGAGGGTCTTACCGGAGGGCGTATCCAGACCGCGGCGCGGGCATCTGGGGTGATGCGTGCCGCTATGGGTGCAGCTGCCAGCTATTCGCAGGATCGTAAAGTGTTCGGTGTGCCACTGGGGAGTTATCAACTGAGCCAAGCCAAAATGGCGCGGATGGCGGCGCAGGTTGCCGCTTGCCGTTATTTTACCTACAGCGTCGGCAGACTACTTGATGCGGGGCAGGGCAAAATGGAAGCGAGTCTGGTGAAGTTGTTTGCTTGCCGCTCGGCGGAGTGGATTACCCGAGAAGCCTTACAGATTCACGGTGGTATGGGTTATGCCGAAGAAACACCTGTGAGCCGTTATTTTGTCGATGCCAGAGTACTTTCCATCTTTGAGGGCGCGGAGGAGACGCTGGCGTTAAAAGTGATTGCTCGTGAACTGCTTAACCATGCTTTGAGGGCCGATGCCTTGAGAGAAAGTGGAGTGCAGTCCTAATGGGTATTTTATCCGGTATGCGTGTGGTTGAGGTGTCTGCATTTGTTGCGGCTCCGTCGGGTGGACTAACCTTGGCCCAAATGGGTGCAGAGGTGATTCGCATTGATGATATTCGAGGTGGTCTTGATTATCGGCGCTGGCCTGTGACTGAAGACAATATCAGTTTGTTTTGGCAGGGTCTAAATAAGAATAAGCGCTCAGTCGCAATTGATATTCGTAACCCTGAGGGGCGTGAGCTTGCCAAGGCCATTATTTGTGCATCAGGGGAAGAGGCGGGGTTACTGCTCACTAACTTCCCGCCTAAGGGATGGTTGAGTTATGAAGAATTGTGTAAAGCCCGTGAAGACCTAATTCAACTTACTGTTCAAGGTAATCGACAGGGTGGTTCAGCGGTTGACTATACCGTTAACCCTGCTATTGGCGTGCCTTTTTTTACCGGCCCGGAGGGGGCTGATGACCCAGTAAATAGTGTTATACCTGCCTGGGATTGTATTACCGGGCAGATGGCGGTCTCGGGTTTGCTGGCCGCCGAGAGGCACCGAAGGCTGACCGGTAAAGGACAGCATATAAAGCTGGCGCTGGAAGATGTGGCCATGGCAACCTTAGGCAATCTTGGTTTTATCGCTGAGGCTGAAGCGGGTATTAAGCGCGAGAAGCCGGGCAATTATTTATTTGGCGCTTTCGGTCGTGATTTTGTCTCGTCGGATGGTGTCCGCATCATGATTGTGGGCCTGACGCCCAAGCAATGGTCAGGGCTTTGTAAAGCCACCGATACGGTTGAAAGCATGCAGGCTTTGGCTCAGCGTCTGGACTTGGATTTTAGTCAGGAGGGGGATCGATTCAGAGCCAGGCGGGAGATTGCGACCCTGGTGGAAAGCTGGGTGGCAAGCCAGAAAATTACCAATATTGATAGCGCCTTTACTGCCCACGGTGTTTGTTGGAGTCGCTACCAGACTGTTAAAGGAATGCTCGATAACAACCCCAATTGCTCTCCCATCAATCCCATGTTTGAACGGCTGGCACAGCCTGATGTAGGCAGCATGTTAATGGCGGGTTCTCCTCTGGAGTTTGAGCAAGTTGACCGTCAAGCCGTGGCCGTGGCGCCTCGCCTCGGCGAGCACACCGACCAGGTATTGTGTGAATTACTGGGATTGGGCGATGGAGAAATAGGCCGCTTGCACGATCAGGGTATAGTCGGTGGGGTCTAGTACCCTGTGTAAATAATACTGTTGAGTATTACGTTTTTAAGGTGATTTATTCATTTATTTAAATAAAGTTAACAGGAGCTCTACAATGAATTTTGATGAAAAAGTGGTGATTATCACTGGTGGTGGACAGGGTATTGGTGAAACCTACGCAAAGAGTTTTGCCGCCGCCGGCGCCTCAGTAGTGATTGCCGAATTGAACGAAGAGGGTGGTCAGCGCGTCGCTGATGAGATTTGTCAGACGGGCGGTAAAGCTGCTTTTATCAAGACCGATGTTTCCTCTGAGGAAAATGCGGCAGCAGCGGCAAAATTCGCCAAAGACACTTTTGGTGGTATTGATATCCTGGTTAACAATGCCGCGATCTTTCACGGTATGCGTTACGACACTTTGCTAAATGTTGATATGGATTACTACTATCAAATCATGAAAATCAATATGCATAGCCCGCTGGTTATGACCCGTGCTGTGGTGAGCTATATGGATGAGAGAGGCGGTGGTAGTGTGATCAACCAGTCTTCAACCGCAGCCTGGAAAACCCAGGGCGGCTACTATGGCGTTTCCAAGCTGGGGGTGCAGGGCTTAACCATGTGTCTGGCCAGTGAATTAGGCGAACGTAATATTCGGGTTAATGCGATCGCACCGGGCCCTTGTGATACAGAGGCTACGCGACAGGTACCAGAGGAAATACTTAGTCAGGTGATTAACGGTCTAGCACTTAAGCGCCTGGGTGAGACCGATGATATTGTTAATATGGCTAAGTTCTTGGCGTCTGAGGAAGGTGGTTGGATTACCGGTCAGACCTTTCGCGTCGACGGCGGAGATACTATGCTGCCAGCTTAATTATTTGACCTTTATCTGTTTAAAAAAATTATTTTATTTCTTTATAAAAGGAAGCTCTTATGCAAATCAGAGACGCGTTTATTTGTGAGCCGGTTCGTACGCCAGTCGGAAAATTTGGTGGCGCTTATAAAGATATTAGTGCGCAGTTTTTAGGTGCGGCAGTCGTTAAGGGAATGCTTGAAAAATCCAATTTGCCAGCCGATGCAGTAGACGATGTATTATTCGCCCAGTGCTATGCAACCATGGATGCGCCGGCGCTGGGCCGTGTCGTCGCTCTGAATGCGGGGCTGCCGATCTCGGTGGGTGGACTGCAACTTGATCGCCGCTGTGGCTCGGGTTTGCAGACGCTGATTTATGGCATTCTTCAGGTCGCCACAGGTGCATCTAACCTGGTTGTAACAGGGGGGGCAGAATCAATGAGCAACGCGCCTTTTTACTCAACCAAGGCTAGATGGGGAATCAAGACGCCTTCACTTGAACTCAACGATGCTCTTGCTCAGGGGCGAGTGACTGCCGGTGGCGTCAACTTTCCTGTAGCTGGTGGTATGTTGGAAACTGCGGAAAACGTGCGCAAAGATTACAGCATTTCCCGTGAGGAGCAGGATATGTTTGCGGCTGAGTCTCAGCGCCGCGCCATTGCGGCACAACAGCAAGGCTTATTTGATGATGAAATCATTGCAGTGACTGTTCCGGGGCGCAAAGGCGATACGGCTATATCTACTGATGAAACGCCACGCGCAACTTCGGTTGAGACGCTAGCCGGCCTGAGAGCTATTCGATCTAAAGTTGACCCTGAATCAACCGTCACTGCCGGTAATGCCAGTACTCAGAATGATGGCGGTTCCGCCTGCATAGTGGCCTCTGAAGAAATGGTCAAACAATATGGCCTGAAGCCCTTCGCTAAATTAGTGTCTTGGTCCGTGGCCGGTGTAGAGCCTTCAAGAATGGGGTTAGGTCCTGTGCCTGCGGTGAATAAAGCACTGGAACAGGCTAAGCTCTCCTTGTCAGACATTGACTTGATTGAACTGAATGAGGCGTTCGCGGCTCAGGTGCTCGGCTGTACCAAGGCCTGGGGCTTTAAGGACTCTGATTACGATAGGATGAATGTGAATGGCTCAGGCATCTCGCTGGGCCACCCGGTAGGAGCCACCGGTGGCCGCATTCTTGCCACGCTGTTGAGAGAGATGGAACGACGCCATGCCCGTTATGGTGTGGAAACTATGTGTATTGGAGGTGGTCAAGGTCTGGCGGCTATCTTTGAGCGCATATAACTTAGGTTTTTCGAAAGCACTTCGCTATTCTTGCTCTGCCTTTGGCAAAAGATCGATCGAGAGTATAGAGAATTTCTCTGTCGAGTTTTTCTTTTACTGCAGTAATCAGCTCCTATTTTTGCTTGAAGTGATAGTAAGCTCCTGGCCGCGTAATCCGACTTCTGGAGGGTCAGCCATTTTCTTTTTCTGTGTCGGTCGGGGTTTGATTACCTTGGGCCCTAAGTATAGCTAGTTGACAAAATATCATGCACAAATGGCCTTGAGGTTTGGGATTATGGATTTATATGGATATTTTCTGATGGGTATTGTCATTGACTTTACACTAGTGTTAAGCTTGGAGGCTTGATCGGTTTAGCAAATTGATGCTGTCGGTATGTGACTGTTGTGAGATTGGAAAGAGGTGTTGATGAATAATTCTGCTTGGGAATTGGAAGAAAGGCATACGATATTAGAGCTGTGGACGAGTGCCGTAGCAAAAGCACCTGATACTGTCTTTGTGCACTTTTTGGATGGTGATAAACAGCATACCTATGCTCAATTTGATCAATTAACTAACCGACTTGCACATGGGCTACTTGCGGCTGGTGTCGCGCAGGGGGATCGTATTGCAACCCTGTTAGACAACCATGTTGATTCTGTTGCCCTGTTTATAGCAGCGTCTAAAGTCAATGCGATTTATGTTCCAGTCAACACTGCGAACAAGGGTGAGTTTTTAAGAAACCCATTGGCGAATTCAGGTGCAAAGTTTCTTGTGGCTGAAGATAAATATTTGGGTCGTGTGGATGCGATTAGAGCCAGCTTACCTGAGCTTGTGAATATTTATGTCAGGGGTGACACAGCCTCGACTGGGGCAAGCGTTGAAGGGCTGGTGAGTTTGTATTCTGACAACAGTGCGGAGACAAATATTCGGCCAAAGCCGGCGGATATAGCTGGCATTATCTATACCGGAGGGACTACAGGTCCTTCTAAAGGCTGTGCTCTCAGTCAAAACTATATCGCCAATCAGGCACTTAGAACCCGTGAAATGTGCGACCCGCGTCCGGGTGAGGTGAATTGGACTTGCTTGCCGCTGTTTCACCTGAATGCCTTGGTGGTCACTATTTTGTATTCGGTTGTCAGTAATACCACGGCTGCTATTTCGCCTCGTTTTTCTCTATCTAGGTTCTGGTCTGAAATCGAAAAGAGTGGCGCATCGGTTGCCTCAATACTGGGCTCAATGATTCCGTTGATCGCCAATCAGGCCGATAGCGAAGCAATGCATAGGTGTAAGGGACAGCTGAGGATGGCAAGAGGTGCGCCATTTCCATCTGAGCTGCAAGAAATTTGGCATAAGAGATTTGGTGTTGAGATTGTTGGGGCCCATGTTTACGGTTTCACCGAGGCTAGTTTTATTTCAATGCTGACTTACGATGAAGCAGTGGGTGCGGCTCCGGGATCTTCGGGTAAGCTGAATGATCGTGACTTCGAAGTTATGATTGTTAATGACGATTTTAAAGAAATGCAAACCGGTGAAACCGGTGAGGTGGTTGTGCGGCCAAGGCGCCCGAATGTGATGTTTGAGGGGTATTGGGGGCGGCCACAGGAGACGTTGGATGTGTTGACTGGCATGTGGCTTCACACGGGTGATATAGGCAAGTTCGACGAAGACAACTATTTCTATTTCGTCGATAGAAAAAAAGATTACTTGCGCCGTCGGGGGGAAAATATTTCCAGCTACGAAATGGAGACGGTTTTCAATCAGCATCCTGATATCCATGAAGTGGCGGTGCATGCGGTGCCTTCAGAATTTACCGAGGATGATGTCAAAGTGACTATTGTTAAGGAAGCTGGGGCGGCGTTGACGGAGCATGAATTGGCCCATTGGGCTATTGAGAACGTGCCTTACTATGCCGTACCACGCTATATCGAATTCAGAGATGAATTGCCCAAGAATCCTGTGGGCAGAATTTTGAAAAATCAGCTGAGGGATGATGGCTGTACCCAGGCAACCTGGGATATGGAACAGTCAGATATTACTTACAGCAAAAATTGATCTGTCTCATTGGCCTCTATCTAGGCTGATTGGGATGAAAGAGATTGCAGCGGGGAAAATCATGAATTACCGAAATATTTTTATAGGCGGTGAGTGGCACCAGCCCAGTTCCGATAAGCGCATTGCTGTGGAGTGTCCGGCTAATCGTCAGATAATTGGTTCTTGCCCTGAAGCGGTCGAACAAGATATCGACGCTGCCATTACCGCAGCAAAAGCTGCGCTCTCTGATGGTGATTGGTCGGTGACTTCTGCCACAGACAGGGCGCAATACATTGATGCGCTATCTGAGGCTATTAAAGCACGGGCAAAGGATTTGGCGCTCTGTGCAGTGCAGGAAATTGCGGCGCCCTATAGCTTTTCCAAAGGCCAGGTGGCGATGGCACGGATGACGCTGAAGTTTTACGGCCAGCTGGTCAGAAACTTTGAGTTTGAAGAAAAACGCCAGGGTTTTTTTGGTGAAGTGATGGTGCGCAAGGAGCCGGTCGGTGTGGTTGCTGCGATTGTCCCCTTCAATGGTCCATTGTTTGCGGCCATGTTAAAAATTGGCCCGGCCTTGGCGTCGGGCTCGACAGTGGTGCTAAAGGTGCCAATCGAAACACCCTTGTTTTCCTACATATTCGCTGAATGTGTGCAAGAGGCTGGAATTCCGGCTGGCGTTATTAACATTGTCGCAGCTGATCGCGAGGCGAGTGAGTATCTGGTTGCTCATCCTGATGTCAATATGGCTAGTCTCACTGGCAGTGTGGTTGCCGGACGCCGGGTGGCAGAAATTTGTGGATCTCAGGTGAAGCGTGTGGCGCTGGAGTTGGGGGGTAAATCTGCGGCTATTGTCTGTGAGGATGCTGATCTTGCCACGGTTGTTCCAGGGCTGGCAGCTGCATCAGTGATCAACAGCGGCCAGGCCTGTGCCGCCCAGACTCGCATTTTGATTCCTGAAAGTCGTTACGAAGAATATCTGTCAGCGCTGGCTGATGCATATCAGGCGATGAAGCTGGGTGATCCCGCTGAGCCGGACACCCAGTTGGGCCCAATGATCCACGAGCGCCATTTCAATCGCGTTAAAGAGTGTATTGCGATGGGTGTCAGTGAAGGGGCGAGAATTGTAACCGGTGGTGGTACGCCCTCGCACCTTGAGCCGGGCTATTTTATCGAGCCAACGCTGCTAGCTGATGTTAATAACAATATGCGTGTGGCCCGTGAGGAAATATTTGGCCCAGTAGTTTGCGCCATACCTTATAAGGATGAAGAGGATGCTATTCGTATCGCCAATGATTCAGATTTGGGGCTCTCTGGATCTGTCTGGACGGCTGATATTGAGAAAGGTCTGGAAATTGGGCGTGCCATTCAAGTGGGTAATTTTTCAATTAACTGTTTTTCTATGGATGTTGCCGCACCCTTTGGAGGTTACAAATCCTCTGGTCTCGGTCGAGAGTTAGGCGAGGAAGGCTTGCAGGATTATCTTGAATTTAAATCGATAAATTTACCGCCGGCCTAATCGGTATTAAAAGCTCGAGGAATTTAGGTTAAACAAGTATCAAAAATTTTCAGCTGTATGGTGGACTGTTGTAATGGATTTTAGTGATACCCAGGAAGAAGCATGTTTCCGGCAGGAGGTAAGATCTTGGCTGCAGGCTAATGGCACTGCTCTGCGTTCTACCTCGCCCGATGAATTGTACACGGAAGCTGATATAGCTTTCTGTCGCCAGTGGCAGAAGAAAAAAGCCGACGCTGGTTATGCGCATATAGTATGGCCCAAGGAATATGGGGGCATGGGTGGTAACTGGATGCAGGCGGCTATTTTTGATCAGGAAGAGAGACGTCTGCCTCGACCCTTTAATTATTTTTCTGTCGGTATAGGTCAATGCCTGCCGTCGATTATGGAATTCGGCTCAGAAGAACAAAAGCAACTTATTCCTCAAACCCTCCGCGGTGATTTGATTTGGTGTCAGCTCTTTTCTGAACCTAACGCCGGTGTTGATTTAGCGGCCGTACGAAGCAAGGCAATCAGAGAGGGCGACAACTGGGTGATCTCCGGCCAGAAAGTGTGGACCTCGGGAGCTCAGGTTGCTGACTATGGCATCCTAATCGCAAGAACCGATCCTGATCTCCCCAAGCACAGGGGGCTGACTTATTTTCTAATTGATATGACCTTGCCGGGTATCAGTGTGCAGCCAATTAAGCAGATTTCCGGGCACAGCGAGTTTAATGAAGTTTTTCTGGATGCTGTTGTCGTCGCTGATTCATGCCGGCTGGGTGAAGTGAACCAGGGGTGGCAAGTAGCTATGCACGCCTTGACCGCTGAGCGTTTCAAGCGTCTCAATACTCGGATGCCATCCATGATGTCCGTGATGCAACTGAGCCAGGAGTGTGAGCTTGATGGCGAGAAGGCCATTGAAAAAGACAGTGTCAGACAATACCTGGCGAATTGCCTGGTGAACAAATGTGCACAGGAACATTTCATGTCACGGATGTTAACTGTACTGGCACAGGGTAAGGATCTGGGCAGCGAAGCATCCATTCTTAAATTGATGTCCTGTCAGTTAAATCAGGAACTCAGTGCCTATGCGATGGAGTTGTTTGAAGAAAATGGCGCTGTTGTGGATGCAGAAACCCATCCCTTAATGCAGGAATTATTTGATGCCTATTTGTGGGCCCCCGGTCTGCGTATTGCCGGTGGTGCAGACGAAATATTGATGAATATTATCGGTGAAAGAACGCTGGGTCTACCGAGCGAACCACGTCTAGACAAGGGCAAGGCTTTTAAAGACCTGTAACCGTTTTAAGTAGTGAGAGTTGTATATGAGTGACACTGATTTAGATATGAATGATTTAGACCAAAATGATATAGGCCGCATAATGCGAGCCAGCTGTGCGATCAGTCCTCAATCCAATGCCATAGAGCTGGATGGGCAGTGGTATGACTGGGCTTTTGTTGCCGAGACTGTTGAAAAGATTGAAGGGATACTGGATGCCCATGGCGTGCCTAAAGATGCTGAAGTGGCGCTGCTGTGCCGTAACAAACCCCATCAGGTGGCGGCCTTTTGCGCGGTGATCTGCAGTGGTCGCTGTGTGACGCCTATCAATCCATTTTCGGCACAGAATAAAGTGGTTGCTGATTTACAGGATTTGGATGCGGCGGTTGTCATTGCCAGTGAAGCAGACTGGCAATCAACTGCTTTACAGAGTTACGTCGATGAAAATAATGCACTGGCTATTAGTCTTGATGGATCACGCAGTGAAGATCATATTCTGGTGCGCAACCCAGAGAGCCAAATAACCGCGTCGCGGTTTAGCCGTTTGAGACCGGGAGTGGCCGTCCTCATTCAGAGTAGTGGTACTACTGGCAAGCCTAAGCGGATTCCCATCGGTGCTTCCAACTTGAGTGCGGCATATAACAATATTCCTGCCGGGGTAATATCAACGGGAAAGTCTAAAGTTAAAACTAAGCCGGCATTAATCACTCAGCCTCTGGTGCATATTGGCGGGCTTTTCTGGGTTGTTAATTCTTTACTGGAAGCGCGGCCAATCAGCCTGCTGGAGAAGTTTGATGTCCAAAAGTGGGCTACAGCCGTTGAGCAATATCAGATTAGGGTGTGCTCTCTGGTACCGGCAATGATTAATATGGTGCTTGAGTCTGATCTCGCTAGTGAGAAGCTGACAAGCTTAATTTGTATTCGTTCAGGAACAGCGCCGCTTCCTGCAGAGACCCAGGCGACTTTTGAGCAGCGTTTTAGCGTACCTATTCTACCTACTTACGGTGCAACGGAGTTTTCTGGCGCTGTCTGCGGCTGGACGATGCCACTGAAAAAACAATTTGGCGATTCCAAAGTCGGCAGTGTGGGGAAAGCTTATGATGGCGTTGACTTACGTATTGTCGATAGGTCTAGCGGCGAGCCCTTGCCAATCGGTGAAACAGGTATTTTGCAGGTCAGGTCCAGCCAGATGATGGAAGGTGATAGCTGGGTTGCTACTACTGATTTGGCCGATATTGATGCGGATGATTTTATCTGGCTGCGTGGTAGGGCCGACTCGGCGATTAATCGCGGTGGGTTCAAAATTATTCCCACTGAAGTGGCAGGGATTCTCGAAAAAAATGAACTGGTTAAAGAAGCCGTTGTAGTGGGCATTGATGATGCCCGACTGGGGCAGGTGCCTGTTGCGGCGGTGGAGCTTATCGACAATACTGCTGCGATTAGTGAAGAGTCTCTGAGGGCTTGGGCTAAAGAGAATATGACCAGCTATTTTGTGCCGGTTCGGATTGCTGTTGTTGATCAGTTACCGCGCACACCGTCCATGAAGGTGAGTCAGGCTGAAGTAAAACGGTTATTTGAAAGTTAACAGCAAGCCAATAACATGTTCCGAGAGAAACGAGGCAACTATGTCTAAAAATAGGTTCGAAACAATTAGCTATGAAACCCATGATGATCATGTTGCAACAGTGACTATCAATCGTCCCGACGCAATGAATTCCTTCAACAGCCAAATGGTTGAGGAAATGGCTGCCGTCTGGGAATTGATTAAGACCGATGATCATGTGCACGCCGTTGTGGTACAGGCGGCTGATGGTAGAGCGTTCTCGACTGGAAAGGATATTAAGGAAACCGATTCAATCTGGCGAGAAGGTGTGGTGTGGTCACAGTGGGATCCCGGTAAAAAAATCGGTCCCAAGGAAAACGACATGTGGAAACCCATTATCTGCGCTGTGCACGGCCTGTGTTGCGGTGGTGCTTACTACTGGCTCAATGAGTCAGACATTGTGATATGTTCTGAAGATGCGGAGTTTTTTGACCCCCATGTCAGCTTCGGCATGGTGAGTGCCTGTGAGCCTATTGGCCTCAGCCGTCGAATTGCCTACGGCGAAGTGATGCGAATGAACCTGTTAGGCAATGACGAACGTATGTCATCGGCTACCGCACTACGCATTGGATTAGTCAGTGAAGTACTTGAGACCCGTGAAGAGTTATGGAGCCGAGCCAGAGGGTTGGCCGCAAAAGTTGCAACTAAACCCACGCTGGCAACCCAGGGTACGGTCAAGGCGGTCTGGCAATCATTGGATTATGGGCTGTCGGCGGCGAAGGATCGTGCCATGCTTTACATACAGGTGAATAACTTATCGGATGGGCAGGTGGATCGAGGTGTAGCAAAAAAAATACCCCATGAGGTGCGCTGAGTAACGATACGTTTTAACTGCAGGTTTTAATTAAAGAGTTTAGCTACAGAGCTTTCAGGATTAAATTGCGATGAATTTCGATTTTGATGAAGATCAATATTTTATAAAAAATGATGCTCGTCGTTTTTTATCTGACCGCTGCTCGATGGATATGGTAAGAACCTATCTGGACAGCGATGCCACTGAAATTAGTCCACTATGGCAGGAGATCGTCGAGCTGGGTTGGCTCGGCGTTGCCATTCCAGAGGAGTACGGTGGCTTGGGTATGGGTTACCTGGAACTCTGTGTTATTGCCGAGGAGCTGGGTCGAGTGGTTGCTCCTGTTCCGTTTTCGTCCAGTATTTATCTGGCAGCTGAGGCCATCGTGCAATACGGTTCAGAAGAGCAAAAGCAGCAATACCTTCCTGCTATTGCCTCGGGAGAATTGATTGGCACTATGGCTTGGTCTGAAAAAGGGGCTTGGTCTGAATCGAGCGTTAGCCTGTCAAATCAGGATGGGAGTGATGCAGTTGTTTTCGATAACGGCTTCATCACGGGTGTAAAACGTCCGGTTTCCCACGGTATGTTGGCTGATATCGCGGTGGTAACAGCCCGCAATACTGAGGGTGAGACTGTACTTGTTCTGGTTGAACTGTGTGAAAATACTCTGCAGCGTAAGCCATTAATGTCGGTAGACCCATCGCAGCGAAACGCACAATTGAGTTTTGATCGCCATCCAGCCCTGTTGTTAGGTAAATGTGAGGATGCACAAGAAGCGCTCGATAATGTGTTGAACAGAGCCGCGATACTGTATGCCTTCGAACAGGTGGGTGGTGCACAAAGGTGCCAGGAGTTAGCGGTTGAGTATGTAAAGGAGCGAAAAACTTTCAGCCGCCAAGTAGGTTCTTATCAAGCGGTTAAACACAAGCTTGCCAGAATGTACGCGCAAAATGAATTGGCGCGATCCAATGCTTACTACGGTGCCTGGGCATTGGCCTCGGGCAGTGAGGAACTGCCACTGGCAGCCGCTGCTGCGCGTATCAGTGCCACCAACTGTTTCGAGTTTGCCGCCAGAGAGGGGCTCCACCTCCACGGCGGAATGGGTTATACCTGGGAAGTCGACTGTCACCTCTATCTGAAACGGTCGAGAGATTTGGCGCTTAAAGTGGGCAGCTCGCGTTGCTGGAATGAAAAGCTGATCGCCACTGCGTTGGCCTGTATGAATGACACTGAAAAGGTACCTACCTGGTTAGCAAACTCATAAGGCTAAAGGTGAGCTAAATATACGTATCATGTTGATATTTTAGATAGAGTGAAATAATGAATCCGACTGATTTTGAAAAAATCATTTATACGGTTAACGACGGTGTTGCACTGGTGACATTGGATAACCCCGAGAGACGTAATGCCTGGGGTGGAAGGATGTCGGTGGAATATCGTTGGGCGCTGCACCATGCACACACCGATACTGATGTTCGCGCGGTGGTGGTGACCGGAGGAGGGAAGGACTTTTGTGTTGGTGCGGATTCCCAAGACCTGAAGACTATAGAAGAGTCTGGAGGGAATTATCAGAAAGCCAAACTTGAATTGCCGCCTTATCCAGAGGGCACACCGGAGACTTTCCAGCGCAATCACGCTTATCCCTTAAGCATTTCTACACCTATTATCGCTGCCGTTAATGGTGCCTGTGCCGGGGTGGGGTTTCTCGTCGCCAGTTATGCCGATTTTCGCTTCGGTGCGACCAATAACAAGATTAAAAGCTCCTTCGCGCGCTTAGGCTTACCGGCAGAGTACGGTCTGGGTTGGTTGTTGCCTCGTATGATGGGGCGAGCCAATGCGCTACAGATTCTATTGGATGGCGATAGAATCGATGGCCAGGAAGCACTGCGTCTGGGTTGGTTACAAAAGTTGCACGAGCCTGAAGAACTGTTGGAGAAGGCGCTCGAATATGCGAAAAAGCTGGCCAAGGAAAGTTCCGGTTTCTCCATGGCATGTATGAAACGGCAGATCAATTTTGATGCCGAGGGCAATTATTCCGATGCCTATACCCGCTCTGTGGAAGATATGAATACAGCTTTGACCAAGCCCGATTTCAAAGAGGGTTTGCGTGCTTTAAAAGAAAGACGTCCAACTAATTTTTTAGATGTATAAATACGTATTGTTTGATATGAAAAAGAGGAAAGGTTATGAGTGAAGAATTGATGGCGAAAATCACCTTGAACGAGATGGGCGCGCGTTATTGTGATGCCTGCGATGCACAGGATTGGGATGCCGCATTGGAGCTGTTCACTGAAGATGCTGAGGTTGATGCCACCGCTGTTTACGGAAAATCCTTTCATGGGCACGGCGAGATCAGAGAGTTTTTCTCATCAGCGCCCGCTTGTTTAGGGCATCATGCTACAGGTTTTTATTCTGACCTGATTAGTGATACTCAGGCAACCGCGCGATTGAAGATGTTGACAATGTTTAAGAAGAACACTTTCACCGTCAATTACAACTGGAATCTGGTGAAGGTCGAGGGTACCTGGAAAATTGCCAAACAAGAGTTTTCTATTTTTGGCAAACAGGATTTTGTTGCGAGCTAAGCAGGCGGCTCATTTGTTTATTTTTCCCCAAATGCGAGTTAACTTGGTCGTGCCCTGATGATGCAAGCAGATATGATTCTGATAATGATTAAATAAATTGAAGATAGGGTGTTACGTTGAGCACTGAAAAAAATAAGCAAATTACGAAGCAATTCTTTGAGTTTTTTCAGGCCGGTGATGTCGATAGCATGTTTTCTCTGTTGGCCGAAGATGCTGTTTGGTGGGTGCTGGGAAAATCAGATCAGTTTTTATCCTGTGGGTCGAAAGATGTTGAAACTATCAAGAGCGCTATAGGGGATGTTTTCTTTGCTGACATTATGTCCAAAGGCATCACCTTCTCGATTAAAAGCCTAACGGCCGAGGATAATCGGGTTTCTGCTGAGGTGGATGGGTATGGAATTACTAATGCTGGCGTGGTGTATGACCAGAATTATCATTTTTTGATTGAATTTGAAAATGGAAAAATTAAGAGGCTCAAGGAGTTTCTGGATACCATCCATGCACGTGAAGCATTTGAAGGAATTCCGGGTACGCATCCCACACTCAATAACTGATATAGAGTCCTGCGACCCAGGAAAGCGCTAACTAAATTCTCAATAAGTCATACGAATTGTTCTTGGCTGGCGTTGAGAAAGGGGCTGTACCAGCCAGCCCCTCCAATCAAAACTATAGCGTTTAATGGCTATTGTCTAAAAGTTATATGTAAACTTGGCGCCATAGTATGCTTGCGCACCACGTGTTGCGCGGGCATAAGCTCGACCAATGGTACCAACAGACTCTGAATAATCGTTAACAAAAAATTCATCGGTGACATTCTTGCCAAAAATGGACAATTCGTAACGACCTTCTTTATCGATAAAACCAAAGGCGATGTCGAGTAAACCGTAATCGTCCTGAACCGTCAGGGGATCCTGATTTAAGGTAAAGATAACATCATCTTGCCATATATAGGTTACACTAGCATAGGCATCAAACGGCATGTTACCGAGTGGCATATCAATATCCATCGCAATATTATATTTTAGCTCTGGCGTGTTGGGAGCATTGGAGCCATCCATATCAGCTTGGCCGTCAATACAGCCTTCGGTAAGAGTTTGGCCTGAGTAACAACCCTGCAGCAAGTCCTCAACCGTTGCGTCTGTGTACGCCAGGCCCACGGTAAATCGCATATTATCAGTAGCTGCCCAAATAAGATCGGTTTCAAAGCCGTTAATATCTAGGTCACCTGCATTGATGGTAGCGGTTAGAATTGTGCCTGGAACCAATGCAGAGGTTTGCAGATCGGATACCTGCATCGTATACATTGCTGCATTCAGCCGCACTCTATCGCCTAATTGAGATTTAATACCAAACTCAAAACTTTCCGCTGTGGTTGCATCCAGAAATGCACTGGTTGGTGAGCCATCGCGGCCCATAATAGCGCCCGTCCCTACAAACCCACGACTGGCAGATGCGTATAGGTTGACGCTGTCTGTCGCTTGCCAGGCAATACCCAGGCGAGCAGACCAGTCCCCAGAGCTGTCATCAACGGTCCCTAGCGCTTGAGGGATTACAGCAACAAAAGGGTTGGTCTGGTCTACAGTGACGGTATTGGTGGCATCATTAAAGGTGTTGGCGCCGGTAGGACCGATCTCATCAACATTGTCAGGTGACATTAGGATAGTGTTGTTGTATTCAATCTCCAGATCCTCCTCAGACCAGCGGAATCCGCCAAACACATCAAGGGTGTCGCTCAGGTGGAAGGTGGCGTCGGCAAAGACCGCAAAAGCCTGCAATTCATTACTGTTTTGCGACCTTTGTGCATAGAGACCATAATTATTAGCATTACTGGAACCATACAGCCCAAACGGGATATACAGCTCAATATCTGTGCCTTGGTCTTCTGTAAAGTCTTGATAATAAAATCCGGCAGTCCAATCCACAGCCTCAGTGTTGCCTTCAAGGCGAACCTCCTGACTAAAGTAACTGTATTTCGCCTCTACATTGTGGTTGGATGGATTTGAGTTTACATTGGTTTCAACATGCACAGGCAGAAAACCAAAATCAGCACGGTTACTCACCTGCCCAGCCCCAGAGTCCACATCTACGGTTATACCGGCCTCCCAATTGCGGTAGCCGCTGATGGAGCGCAGAGTGAGCGTCTCGCTCAAATTCCAGATCACATCAGCCGAGAATGCATAGGACTCAGTGGTACTTTTAGACGCCAGGGGGTCATTGACATTAACCTTCAGCGGGTCGTCTATCACTGCCTGACCCAGCACCGGATCACCGCCACCTTGCAATGCCAGGCGTAGGAAGGTGCCACCGGCCTCAGAGCCAAAATCATCCGGTACGATAACCAGTTGCGGACTCATACCATGAGTGGTATCGGTATATTCTGCGGTAAACAATACGTTTAAGTCGTCGTTGAAATCCACATCTAACTTAGCTCTGGCGCCCTTTGTTTCACTGCCGCCGAGATCATCAGCTCCAGGGTAGATATTTTCGATATGCCCCTCTCGATCCTTATGGAATGCAACCAATGAGGCGCTAACGGTATCTGATAACGGGCCGTCGACCTTGAGCCGGTAATATTGTTCGTCGTCATCGGTTACAGTGACTTCCGCCGAGCCTGCAAACTCTTCGCCTGGGCGCTGGGTGACTATATTGATAGCGCCTGCCGTGGAGTTGCGTCCAAATAAGGTACCCTGTGGCCCGCGTAATACTTCAACTCGCTCAATATCACTTAGTTCAGCAACGAACTCTCCGTTGCGCGCAGAGGCGACACCATCCACAACCAAAGAAACACTGGGCTGTATGCCCCCTTCGAAGGAGTACGATGCTATTCCACGGATGTTAAAGTTTGTTGAGGTAGGCCCGAAACCTTCCTGGAAGTTAAGCGATGGCGCTGCCTGAGCCAGCGAGGCTATATCATTTATATTTCTCCTGCGCAGCGCGTCAGAGGAAATAACAGCAACCGATAGTGGTACGTCCTGCAAAGATTGTTCACGTTTCTGGGCAGTTACTATTACTTCTTCTAACATGAATTCGGCATAGCTATTTCCTGCTAATGCAGTTGCTGCAATTATAGTGGCCAGTTTTACTTTATTCATATGTGTCTCCCTCGTATAACTCTATTTTTTTAATGGGTTTTATAATTAAGCGCTTTACATCTCTAGACGACTTTACATTGTTGTATAGTAGTGTGCAAACTGTGTATTGCAGCAAAATATCACATTCAAACCCATCAATAAGGAGTGAGTAACAATAAAATTAACATTTATGCTGTTATTGATAGATTGGGTGAAGAGAGGTGGTAGGTCATATTCGATGTTGTCATAAATGTAAAGTGAGGTGAAGTTTTATAAGGTTTTAATTTGGCGCCTTCTTCTGCCAATTTTAAAGCAGTTGCGCGACCGATATTGGAAGCCACTTCGGTAATGACGACGGATTTTTCGGCAAGCTTTAAATCCATTTTTGATTTTCTTAGCTACCAGTTTTCAGTTGTGACAATTGTGGATAGGCACCGAGACTGAGCATTAGGGATGAACCGATGGCAGCAGCGATGGCGCAAACCAGTAACAGCGTACTGTAGCCACCTGCTGAGTCTAGAATGGGGCCGTAAATAAAGGGAGACATGCCGCTACCCAGTGTGATGGTACCTGACAGCGCACCAAAAATTTTGGCATAAGCCCGTAAGCCAAAGTAGCGGGAAACTAGATAAGCCAGGATATCAAACTCTGCTCCGGCAGCAGCACCCACCAACCCTATGGCTAACACCATAAGACCGGTGTTGGTCGATGTAAGATAAAAGATCAGGCAGCCCAATGTAGGCAGTAGAAGCGCGATAAAGGCTACCACTGGCCCCGAGTATCTATCCAAAAAATAACCGCTACTTAAACGTCCGATGATCAGTGATACACCAAAAACACTGAACAGCATAGTTGCTTGACTCTGGTTTAGTCCCTTGTGCACCAGTATAGGTACGGCGTTGGTGATCATGGTGACGATCACAAAAGCCACCAGGGTAAAGGACGCTAACATCGTCCACAGGTGTCTGGTCTTAAGGGCTTGTAGATAAGAGATTCCGGGGGCGAGATGGCTCGTTTCTCGAGGGCGATGCTTCTCTGTCACTGGCTTGCGCTTTGACGGTTTGGGCAGGGCAAAGAAACAAATAACCAGAGTGAGTGCTGGCAGGGCAGCGAGTATATAAAACCCCTGTTGCCAGTGCTCGGTGCCGACGACCATGGAGAGTAGCAACGGGGCTAGGGTGCTGGCAACGCCGGAGCCGGATAGGGTGATGGCCAGGGCAAGGCCGCGCTGTTTTTCAAAACGCTGACAGACCAGATGAGTCCACGACACAATCAGTGCACCGCAACCGACGATGGGGATCAAAAAATACAGCAGATACACGATAGTGGTGGAGAGCTCGACGGTGCCGAGCAAGGTATAGCTTGCTGCATAAAACAGCAGTGAGCAGAGAATGATATGTCGTGGGTTATAGCGCTCGACCAGCCAGCCGGCCAACTGGGAGCCGATGGCAATACCGACAAAATTGAAGGTGATTATTTTCTGTATATCTGACAGGGAAACATTGAGCGCCGTACTTAAATCCTGGGCCAGGGGACCAAAACTGTACAGCGGGATATAGCTGGCTGAGGTGGTGGTGCCGATCAGAGTTATTAAGAGCAGTGTCCAGCCCTGTTTAAATTCAGAATGAGAAGGTATGCCCATAATGTTTTCCATAATTTGAATAAATGAAGTAATTAGCTGGGTCGCATATGAAGGCTTGCCCAGTCTTCAAAACGGGTAAAACCTTCCGCAACCAGCGCATTGGCTAAGGCTATTTTTTCGTCACCCCGGGGCCCGAAATAGTGGTTTTCTTCCCAGAAGCTCATCATATTGCGAAACTCTTTGGCACTGGGGAAAAAGCTATCGTATACCTCGGCAGAAACCTGCTCATACTCGAGGCGATGACCTTGGGCATTTAATATGTCGACTAAGTCCTGCCAGCAGACATAATCACTGGCTAGTGCAAGATGCTGTCCGTCACCGGCTTTTTCAGGCTGATTGAGTGCCGCAGCAACAATCTTGCCCAGCTCGCCTATATCGCCACAGGGGAAGCGACACTTGTCTTTATCGGTAGGATAACGCCACAACTCGCGCCCATCGGGAGTTTTTCTCGGCGCATGGATGGTAAGAAAGTTCTGGAAATAGAAGGGCGCTTCTACAAACGTATGATGGCGGAATCCAGCCGTTTTCACCTCGTTATCAACCCGGGCTTTGCTGGTGAAATGAGGAACCGTGCATTTGCCCCCTGATAGAGCTTGGTAGTCCGGCAAGGTTGACCAGATGAAGTGCTCGATGTCCGCTTCCTTTGCTGCACGGACAAGGTTCCTGCCCTGCTCGAACTCGCCCATTCGAGTGGCGCGATCCCAGAAATTGGTCACTGCAAAAAGGCCGTAGGACCCCTGCAGTGCCTCGAACAGGGTGGCAGGGGCATTCAGATCGGCTTCTGCAACGTCACAGCCCAGCTCTGCCAGTTTCAGCGCAGCCTTACTGCCGGCATTTCGGGTGACAGCACGAACCTGCCAATCATCCTGCTTCAGTAGTGCTCGGACGACGCCACCACCCTGTGCACCAGTGGCTCCCAGTACGGATATCACTCTTTTGGTCATCTGCGGAAACTGACTCCTTGAAATGAGGCTCTCATGGATTGAAGAACTGCTTCAACGCTTGTCGCGAGACAGGGAAGCCCGCATCGCGTTCATATCGCCCTCGCTGGCGGCCACACCCATGCGAAACTTGTGGAAAAGCCAGTTCCCGTCTGATTGACGTGTCAACCAGCCCTCCCAATGCATTTGCATATTGCAGTGAGTGAGGGCGTCCTGCGCCGACAACTCGCCGGCTTGACCGGCCTCGCTCTTGTTGATGTAGTGGCAGGCGTACATTTTGGTCTCGATATGTGCATGGTCGCCGTCAAGGGTAATCAGCTGGTTGGTATTTATGTGTGCCGTCGCATCGAATCCGGGGAGAAACGTCTGCGGCCCGAGCGCTAGGTACTCCTTAGGTGTCACTGTGCGATCGACGTTAAGCATTTCTGCGACCAGATGGAAAGGGTCAGTGAATACGGAGGCGACCAGTTCCCAGTCGCGTGTATCGAGTCCCTTTGTGTATCGATAAACCTGGTCGGATATAGTTGCTCTATCTATTAGTGTTTGAAGCGAGAGTTGATTGGTCATTGGTGATCGCCTTTTTTTATGGTGCTTAATAGAAATATGCGGTTTTATTTTTTTGTTTGTTTATCCGTTTTTCAGTACTGCAAAATATTTTAGAGTTTTAAGTTGAAACTCTTTAGGCCAAGCAGGATTACCGTCTGGATCGGACCTCCAGAAAATCGATATTGGCATCGGCGGGAAGCTTGAGCATCTGCATAAGTGTATTGACTACAGTTGACTCTTCCATCCCTTCGCCGGTTTGGGCTGCGAATCCCGATTCCTCAAAAGCTTTAAGCATTTCGGCCATAATTTCCGGATCAAGTGCTGATTGATCGATACGCTTCATGTGGCCGACTCGCAGAGTGGCTACACGAATACCCTGCTGGGCCAGCTCCAACCTGAGGCTTTTTGATAATGTTTCTACCGCCGCTTTTGAGGCTGCGTATACGCTCAGCAAGGGAGGGAACAGGCTGACCGCCTCAGATGAAATATTGATAATGTCGCCCCGGCTTTTCTTCAGTAGCGGTATGGCTTCTCGGCAGGGGTATAGGGTGCCGAGAATGTTCGTTTCGATAACAGATCTGATCTGATCATCTGAGCCGTTTTCCAGCTTGAAGGGAGGATAAATGGCAGCATTGTTGATCAATACATCGAGTCCGCCTAATTCTGTGTTTATTGCGTTAAACGTTTCTTGGACGGCTTTTGGGTCGCCAATATCGCAGGGGAAGGTTGATATATCTCCTGTAATATCACGGCTCACCTGTAATAATTTTTTTGCATCGCGCCCGATAATGGCGACACGGGCTCCCTCGGAACACAAGGCTCTGGCCATAGCTTTACCCAAGCCCTGGCTTCCGCCAGTAATGGCAATAATCTTAGAGCGAATACTCATTGATCATCCCTGGGGAAGGACGGAATGGAGTCAAGCGCTTCCCTCTTCATCGCTTCGGGTTACAGCGATACGATTTCGGGAGCAAGTTTTTTCATAATGTTATTTCCTTTGTTAAAGAAAGCGTTTATTTGTTTGTGGTATTAAGCTTGTTTGATCTCGCTAACCGCTCGCGCGGCGGCATCAATCGCTGAATGTAGGTAGGCGTCAGCTTCGGAATCAGAATTGGCGATGCTGATACGGCCTATGGGTGCCCGGCCCAATTCATGGGGGGCTTGTCCTTCCTCCCAATCAGGGTCATACAGGCTGCTGTATTCGTAGGCATAACCGTGGGACCAGCGGTTGACGGTAATCGCTTCAATATCGCGCTCGGCATCAAAACCGTTGGCAGCAAACATTTCCGTCAACTGGTCTTTGACTTCTTTTTCATAGGTGGCAAATGACGTGCGATAAAGGTTGTGACGACCTAAGCGATAAAGATCGCGAGAGGTCTGCTTGCCGTTATTGCGGGGCGCTGGTGCATGGCACATCCACAGCACCATAGGGCTGTCGCCTTTGCTGTTGTCGCGGTAATTGCCAAGGTTGACTGGCGGTGCCTTGGTAACCACACAGAAGTAACTGCCAGGGCAGTGGTATTGAACGGGCCCCGAGGCATTCACTGCTGCGCCGCTGCGCAGTAGCACATTGGTGAATACGAGCGGTATCTTTACACCGTACTTCAGGTTTTCTTTTTGTGCTGCCGGTAGCTCTGGGCATAGGTGCGGGATAAGACCGTTGTAACAGGCCAAGATGCTGTGCTTGCCTTTTAGTGTGTACGGTTTGTCATTTTGTACGTAAGCCACTTCAACACCACCATCGACGTTTTTAACATTGACGGCGGTGCTGTTCAGGCGAATGCGCACAGGTGAGTCGCCGCGATCGAGTTGGCTATAGTCAAAACGGGCATCGATAATATCTTCCATGCTGTTGCCGGGGGCGACTTCTGGAATCAGCTTACGGACCAGAAGGCGAGCAATCGAGGCGTTGCCATCGGGGAATGTCGGAAAGTGAATATCATCTTTGGCGTAGTTTAATAGTTTGTTGGCTAGCTTGCCGACGTAACCCACGCTGTTTGCACCCGGGTAGCCGAGCAAACAGGCCATTTCGACGGAGGTCGACTCAATGCTTACGCCCATAGCCATTTGGATAAAGGGCTCGAACAGCCTAATCGTTTCCGGCGTGAGACCCGCTTTGGTAGTCAGAAATTCCTCGTAAGAGGTAGAGGCGATGTAGTCTTTGGTTTCTAATACAGAGAGATCATTGAGCAGATCTTTCTCACCTGTAATCAGATCTCGCAAACGTTGATGTTGTTCATCGGGTAGATCTAACGAGTCTAGCAGTTTGAGGGCTTCTTCATTGCCCTCCCAAGCATGCCACCAGCTTCCTCGTATGATTTTATTCTGGCCGAAATGTTTTTTATTGAGGAAGTACCCGGATTCTGCGTCTGTGTTTAATTCCGACAGCATATAACCAGGCTCGCGTGCCGCATTGAGTTTCTCTAAATCGACACCCAGCTCGTCCATCACGCGGTTTACGGTATCGCTGAAAACGTTAGCCTGAAGACAGAAGCTGCCGCCATAGCTTAACAGTGTACGATCTCCGAGTTGAAACTCGTTGCGTTTGGCGTGGCCGCCAAAGTCATCGTGGTTATCTAAAATTAAAACCTTTTTATCATTACCGTTTTGTTGACGGTAGAAGTAGGCGGCAGCGAGGCCGCTAATGCCACCACCGACGATGACTAGGTCATACTCTTCATCGAGTGGCTGGTAATGGTCGGGTTTTTGGCCCGCCCATGCGAGTTGATGGGCTACTTCAAAAGAACCGTTGTGGCTGCCGCGAATACCGGTTAACGTTGGCGGGTAGTAGTCTTTTCCTATTCCAGCTGGCCCAGCGACGGTTGCGCCGGGGGCTGCGTTATCTTTACCCATTGCCAGAATGCTTCTGGGGGATAGGCTGCCGCCGGCGGCGATTGCAATCGCCGCGCCGTTTAAAAAATCCCTACGTGTTATTTTTTTCTTCATGGATTCTTTGCTCCAGTTTTGTTTAGAGAGGTGGTTTACCAGTTGGTGTACGCCATTCCGCTTGCGAATATATAAATTTTATTTATAAATTGGTTTGAGTGAGTGGGCCGCAGAGAAGGTCATTGGCATGAATAGTGTCCATATACTCTCGACGCTCACAAATTACCCCATCCCTGACTATGAGCAGGTAGTGATACTGGTTGTTATAAATGCGGCCATCACAGCGTTGGCCATAAGACTCTGCTTCAACGGCGACACGATCACCCTCAACCGTCAGGGCCTTGATGGTGACCTTAAGGCCCTGGGGGAAGCGCTCTGTTACGGTGGTGTGTATTTTTTTTAGACTTTCAAGGTCGTGGTAACCGCCAAGGGGCCACTGACCTTCACCGATAATCCAACTGGTTGAATCGGGGGATAATCGGTCAGCTGCTTCGGCAAAGTGACCTGCCGATATGCTTGCGTAATAGCCTCTCACTACGTCTTCAGGGTTTGCATTTTTGTCAGTATCTGCTGTCATGGAAACAATTCCCTTAGTATTAAGTGAATGCTTAGTAAGTGAATACTAAGCCAGGGAGAAATTCGGTTTCAATGGCGAGTTATTTAGCGGAATCACCGCCGAAACCTTCTCTTATTTTTCTTTTTTTACTGGGACAGCCCTTATTGGGACAATAAGGCTGACACTAATTCAGTGTCGAGGTATTCGGTGATATCGCAGATTTTGCCATCCCGAAAACGATAAATATGGACATATTCGTTCTTGTATTCCATACCCGATCTACCGGTTCCGACACCGGTGAACTCAATAAAGGCGATGCCATCACCTGTAGCCAGAGCTTTCATTGTGGTTGGTACGCCATCTTCAGTTAAATGTTGGAAAACAACCATCCAGCAATTTTCCAGAATGTCTTGTTTGCCCTTAAACTCTTTACCAATGACGGGATGAGAACCGATTGGCCTGAAGGTGACATCTTCGGTTGTAAAGGCAAAGGCGCCATCCAGATCGCCATTTTGAATGCACTCGAAAAAGCCTCTAGCTACAGTTTCTTCAGTTTGCTTACTCATCTATCTACTCCGATTTATGCGATTCCGGGTTTAGGGGTATTAAATTGCTTGTCAGTTACCAGACAAGCGGAAGATTAGCGAGAGATACCACGGCCCCAAGGTTGGATTCAGGTTCTGCACCTGGCTCCATCGAAAAGGTGGGGATGCGTTTGAGCCACTCCTCCAGCGCTACCCGCATTTCCAAGCGGGCAAGGTTAGAGCCCATGCAGCGATGGGGACCGAAAACGAAGGATCCGTGACGATTTGGAGAACGCTCGATATTCGCAACCAGTGGATTGTCAAACTCATTTTCATCGAGGCTGATAATGGCTGTAATGCAATTGACGAAATCGCCAGCCTTAAGCTCTACTCCATGAAAGGTAGTGTCTTCAGAAACGGTACGTCTCACTTCCACAACAGAGTGCATGCGGAATAATTCCTCGACAGCACCTGGAATTAGGTCGGGATTGTCACGCAGTTTTTGTTGCGCTTGAGGATTATTTGCCAGATATCGGAAAGCATACCCGAGCGAAGAGGCCACGGTATCCAGGCCACCCACGAATAGCAGGTAATACATGCCAAGAATCTCTTTGTCGGTAATGTCACGATCATCAATTTTGAAATCGAGTATATTTGAGGCAAGGTCATCAGCGGGGGTTTTACGCTTATCCGCAAGCATTTTTTCCAGGTAGGCGTAAATATCTTTTGCTGCTTGCATACGTGTTTCAATGGTATTGGATACATGTAAGAGCTTGTATTCCAGATTCAGTATTTTATCAAAATCTTCCAGTGGCATACCAAACAGAGTCATAAAAATGTAGACTGGGAACTGTGAAGCAAACTCATCTACGAACTCGCACTTCCCCTTTGCTTGAAACTTTTCAATTAATTCGACAGCGGTTTCACGCACTGCATCTTCCCGTGGCGCAATGGCCTGAGGTGATAAAGGTTTATTAAAGTGGATGCGGTATTTCATGTGCTCTGGGGGGTCGATTTCCAGAGGAATCAGGTCAAGTTCATGACCTAAAAGGAAGGAGAAACCCGTGCCATTTTTCGATGAAAATAGTGCCGGATTCTGCAATACTTCCTTCATTATTGCGCCGTCGGCTATAGACCAGCCGCCGGCTCCCTGAAAGGCACCTGGATTATAAAAAATGGGGGGGGCCTTTTTGTGTAAGTCAGCGTAAACTTTAAAGGGTTCTTTTTTAAGTTCGGGATGGGAGTCACCATCGAGATGAAAAACAAGCTCTTCGGGGACATGGGTTGGCACTGTGTAGTCGAACATGGCTTAATCCTGGATCAATTTTACGGTTAAATGACAACAATTAGGTGGTGTGTTGTGAAGGTTGCCAATATTGATCATAGATTATATTTACTATACAGTAATGTAAAGTGTTGTTGAGATGTTTTTTTATTCATAATCACTCGTCCTTGATATAGATTGCACTAATAGATGGAGTAAATGATTTCGATGCTTGATAGTAAAAAAGTCATGTTCAGCGGGGTAGGACAGTCAGCAGTCGGGCGCCGTCTTGATCGTTCTGCCGTTGACCTTACATTAGATGCTGCGCTACTAGCTATTGAGGATGCAGGTCTGAATGTAGAGGATATCGATGGTCTTTGCTCCTATCCCGGGGTGCGTAATGATATTTCTCCCGGTTTTGGTCCTGTTGCCCTGGCTGATATTAAAAACGCCATGGGTCTGAAGTTGAACTGGCATTCTGCTGGCTGGGAGGGCCCGGCTCAGGCTGGCGCTATTGTTAATGCCTGTGCCGCAGTGGCTAGTGGCTTGGCACGCCATGTGTTGGTGTTCAGGACAGTTACCGAATCTTCATCTACCTCAGCTGGGCGAAAAGCCAGTGTGTCCGGTTCAGGTGGCGACCGCATATCGGGTCCTTTTCAATGGGCGGTGCCTTTTCGCGGATATTCGGCGGTTAATTCTATTGCCCTGAGCGCCCAACGGCATTTCCATGATTTTGGAACCACGCGCGAAACACTGGGACAAATCGCTATTAACAGCCGCCGGAATGCCGCTTTGAACCCAAAGGCTGTTTTTACAGAGCCATTAACTATGGATGACTATATGGGCTCGAGGCTGATTAGTTCGCCGCTCTGTTTGTTTGATTGTGATATCCCGGTTGATGCCAGTACAGCAATTATTGTCTCCCGTGCTGAATCCTGCACCAATAGTAAGGGGGGCGCAGTGTATTTGGAGGCACTGGGCTGTGCGCTACATGGCAAGGATTCGTGGGATAATTTTTCTCCGGATCTAACAGATATGGCGGCTTTTGATGCTAGCCGGCAGCTGTGGTCTCAAACCGATTTAACACCCGCGGATGTTGATACCGCTCAGCTTTACGACGGTTTCAGTATGCTGACGTTGACGTGGCTGGAGGCACTTGGGTTCTGTGGCAAAGGCGAAGCTAAGGATTTTCTACAGGGTGGTAGCAATATAGCCCGTGAAGGTTTATTGCCACTGAATACCAATGGTGGTCAGATGTCTGGCGGCCGCACCCATGGGTTTGGGTACTTCTATGAGGCAATTCTGCAGTTGCGCGGTAGGGCAGGGGAGAGGCAATTGGAGTCTCAGCCCAAGGTTGCTGCCGTAGCCAACGGCGGCGGACCTTTGGGCTCGTGCTTTCTGTTGAGAACAAGTTAAGGCAACTTAAGTATCCGTCGCATACTGTACTTTAAGTTTTCGGCGTTGCAACTTACCAGTTTCGGTGCGCGGCAAGTTGGAAAATTCAATCTGTCGCGGGCATTTAAACGCTGCGATGTGCCGACGACAAAAATCCTTTAGGGTCTCGGCTAGTGTATTATCACCGGTATACCCTGGCGCCGGCTCGACCACCGCCACGACTTTTTCTCCCCACTCAGAATGAGCCACTCCAATCACTGCCGCATCCAGTACTGCTTCATGTTGCAAGAGGGCGTTTTCGATTTCACTGGGGTAGATATTGACACCACCGGAGATAATTAAATCGGTACGACGGTCGACTAGATAAAGATAGGAATCGCTATCCAGATAACCCATATCGCCATAAGTTGCCCAGTTATCATTTAACATGGCGGCTTGGGTTTTCTCCGGCGCATTGTGGTACTGAAAATTTATCTGTGGGTTTTCAAAATAAACCAGACCGGTTTCACCGGTAGGTAATTCGACACCATCTTCGCCAATAATATGCACGTTGCCCTGTAGTGATTTACCCACTGAGCCCTTGTGTGCCAGCCATTCCAGTGCATTGATTGCCGTAGTGCCAAACCACTCGCTGCCGGAATAAAACTCGTAGATAATCGGCCCCCACCAGTCCAGCATCTGCTCTTTGATATGTACCGGGCAGGGCGCTGCTGCATGAATCGCTGCCTGTAAGGATGATATGTCATATTGGCTTTTGACCGGGTCAGGCAAGTTCAATAACCGTACAAACATAGTCGGCACGCATTGAGTATGACTGATTCGATAGCGTTCAATCTGCGCGAGAAAAGCCTCGGGGTCGAATTTCTGCATGATCACTACAGTGCAGCCAAACTTGTGCGCCCCCATACTCCAGGACAGCGGTGCAGAGTGATACAGTGGCGCAGGGCATAGATAACTGCTCTCTGCGGTAAACCCCCACATTTCTGCCATCAGCGGTTCGATACGAATTGGGGCGCCATAATCCTGCTCGGGGAGTGGTCGTTTAATTCCTTTAGGGAGGCCGGTGGTGCCGGATGAGTAGAGCATCATACTACCGGCCGGTTCATAATCGCGCGGGGTCGCTGGGTAGCCACTTATTGCCTCCGTCATGGATATAAACCCTTCAATGGGGCCGCCCACACTGTAGCTGGCTGCTAAACTAGGGGTTTGTTGGTGGACACTACAGGCCAGGTTAGTGAGTTCGGCGTCGGCCAGCAGTATTCGTGCCCCACAGTCCTTAACAATATAACTGGCTTCATCCGTAGTCAGGTGCCAGTTCACCGGGGTGTAATACAGACCGCTGCGCTGCGCTGCCCAGGCAATAACAAAATATTCGCAACGGTTTGTCATCAAAATGGCAATGTTGTCGCCGCGTTGTAAGCCAATATCTGCAAACAAGTTGGCGAGTTGTGCCGATTGTTGCTCCAGTTCGAGAAAACTCAATGTCTGCCCACCCTCGACAATGACCGCTGGCTTAGCTGGGGATCGGTTGACATGATCCATTAATTTCATTTGATAACTCCTATACCGGCCAGGTTACTTTCAGTTTAGATAACGATTGCCGCAGTGCGTCAGATAGTGGTTTCGATTGGCCGCCTTCAGCGCGAACCAGGGTAACTCGTGAATGGGCGACGGGTCGCCCGTATTGTGTCATCAGGCAGGTCTGTGTAAATGAACTGCTTCCAATGTCGGCTATACCTAAATACTCTTTTACCGGATCGGGATAAAAAACTTCGCCGATATAACTGATAAGCGAAGAGACTATAAGGACTTTCTCCTCGCACTCTACCAATCCGTTAAAGGTGACTTTTCTATAGTGCAGGGAAAATTTCAGCCGACCCTCTTCAAATAGATTGGCAATAGATACGTTATTGACATGAGCATTTATATCCAAGTCGCTGAACCGGGGCAACACATCAGTGACAAAGGGGTAGTGATCAGTTTCTAATTCACAGGGTGCCGGACGCAAAACGCTATTCACAAAAAAACTCCACTTCAATCGTTATCAAATTAATGGTTATCAAGTTAAACCGGGGTTAGTTTATTAGACGGATAAAGCTATGCCAGCTGATAGATTGTCAAATTCTTATCTTTTTGGCGGGTAGGGTGCGCTCTTTAATTCTTTGATGGTTTGCAATTTTTGAGGATTTTGATTGTTTAGCTCAAGGTCTTGCAGGCTGCCGCAAACATTCAGGGAACTGAAAGCCTGCGGCAGTTTATTTTTACATACGGATGGCACCATCTAGGCGAATAGTTTCGCCATTGAGGTATCCATTCTCGGCAATTTGAGTGGCCAGCAGACCAAACTCTTCTGGCAGGCCTAGGCGTTTTGGACTCTGTACCTGTTGCTCCAACCCTTTGCGGAGTTCTTCAGGTGCCGCTAGCATGGGCGGGGTGCCCATAACACCGGGGGCAATGACGTTGATACGAATACCCAGTGAACCGAGGTCACGAGCTATTGGTAGTGTCATGCCGACAATGCCGCCCTTGCTGGCACTGTAGGCTGCTTGGCCTTGCTGTCCATCCATGTAAGCTACTGATGCGGTATTGATAATAACGCCTTTCTCATCGCCTTCGTTTTCTGCCATTTTTTCTACGGCCAGGCGGAGTACATTAAAAGTGCCCACCAGATTGACGTTAATGGTGTTCTGGAAGTGCTCTAACGGGTGGGCGCCTTTGCGTTTGCTGTAGGTTTTTATGCTGAGTCCGAAACCTGCACAATTTACGCAAACATTTAAGGCTCCAAAGTCCTGCACAACTTGATCTAGGTTACTTTGAACATTCTCTTCATTGGTGACGTCAGTTTTGTAAAAATTGACCCGGCCAGGGTGTTGCTGCGTTAACTCCTGTGCTCCGGCCTCATTCAAGTCAAAAATGGCAACATAGGCACCTTTGGCTAGAAAAGATTCCACCGTGGCTTTGCCGAGGCCGCTGGAGCCCCCGGTGACTACTGCGACTTTATTTTCTAAATTCATTGATACTTACTCCAGTTGTGCTTATTCGCTTTCTCGTTTGTATTCTTCGACCTGGTGTTTAATTAGGTCGGTGAGGTTGTCCGCGGGCGGTTCCGGCAGCAGTACTTCTCCTCCCTCACGAGAGGGTAGTAGTATTACGGCTGTACCCAGGGTCGAATTCTCGCCAGCTCTATTCACACAGAGTACGTCAAGGTGTACTTGGTATCGGCCGTTTTCAATTTTTTTGTCGGTCACCGTGCCTTGCAACCAGGTGGTGTCGCCGAGGAAGTTGAATTTACGGTGTTGTAGAGATAGCTTCCATAGCCAGCCGTCATCACCCATCCAATTAGTGAGTAGATGGCTTAGCCAGACTTCACGTTGACCACCGTAATCATAGGGGCCGGGGAAGCCTAATTGCTGTGCCCAATCATCCTGCCAGTGACAGCGTTGTACTGTGTCGGGTACGCCCAAATGGTCTTTGGGAAACAGGCCAGGTATTTTTTTGCGAATATCGTGGGTCAGACGGAATGCCCCTGGGGGTGATATTTGTAGACCCCATCCCATATGCCAGAGAATCAGGTCGGTTAATTTTAGTGGGCCTTTAACCATTTGCGGCAGTGCTTCGCCGACTTCGACATCCTCCCAGTAGCGTGTTTGGTCGCCTCGACGAATATCAGCCTCTGCTTCATAACAGGCATCGATTACAGCCAGCTCATCATCGCTGTATGGCTGGGGTAGTGCAGGGGATTTTCTATCGTCTTTCTTTTTATCGCCCTCTTTTTTGTCGCTGCGCTCTGTGGCGATAAAGGTGCCGCGTCTGGATGCTACCGGTACGCCATCCTGATTTCGTTGAAAAATGCCGCGAACTTCATGAATGGTTTTTCCACCCATGCGCCCCTCAGACAGCTTGGTTCCCACCAGCGCTTTGCGTAGGTAGCACTGATCCCCTTCGCGAAGAGGTTGCCACCACTCAAAGTTCATCTCGGCCTGATAGGCGCCTAGGCCGCTCAACGGGTCGCCTTTGAGTTTTTTCTTCATTTCGGGTGACAGGGGGGCGACGTCATTTTCCCCCATGGTATAAGAAAATCCTGGTGCAGCTATCAGGCCTTTCCAGCGAGTGTTCTTGGCGTACTCAGCGTTGCAATACAAGGGGTTGTCATCACCGTACCCCCAGCAAAAGTGTCGAGAGCCGTCTTGGGTGACATAGTCGTTATGATAGCGGCGGGGCTCGGGTACTTCTACGCCGACGCGTTCTTGCATCTGTGTTAGCGTCGCCTCAGTGATCTTGCCAGCTTCTGGTTGTTTACTTGTATTGCTCATGTTTTCTCCCATTTATCAGTAAATTGTATTCTACAGTAGCTTTACACCTAAGTAAAAAAACATTGTGGACGATGGCGGATTATAATCCTGTATGCGTACGGTGTAATGGCCTTAATTTTTCGTTGTAAATGGTTTTAATCTGTCTGTATCTTTAATTCTATAGTTATTACTACTATACACGTGTGTCTAGTGATGGTAGCTTTAGGTACTTTATCTAAACTTATTAAGGCGTTTATCAATGGTTAACTTTGATCAACAATCAGATGTGCGGGAAGGCCCGGTCTTTAAAACCCGAGTGACGGAATTGCTGGGAATTAAGCACCCGGTCGTATGTGGAGGTATGACAAATGTGGGGCGGGCAGGATTAGCTGCTGCAGTATCCAATGCGGGGGGTCTGGGCATGATAACGGCGCTGACAACGGGTTCTCCAGAAAAACTGGAGCAGGAGATTGCTGCAACGCGTGAGCTTACGGATAAACCCTTCGGAATCAACCTCACTATTTTGCCAACCATTAATCCAATTCCTTTTGATGAATATGCTGATGTGATCGCTAATTCCGGAGTGGCGGCAGTGGAAACAGCTGGTCGCAACCCAGAGCAGTATATTTCTAAGTTTAAAGCGGGCGGTTTGATCTGTATTCATAAGGCGGTATCAGTTAGGCATAGCCTCACAGCTCAAAAAATCGGTGTAGACATAGTAAGCATTGATGGTTATGAGTGTGCGGGGCATCCCGGGGAGGATGATGTATCGAACCTGGTATTAATACCCGCTGCGGCTCGGCAGTTGGATATACCGGTTATTGCTTCGGGAGGCTTTGCCAACGGGCAGGGTTTGGCGGCTGCATTGGCGCTGGGTGCAGAGGGTATCAATATGGGTACCCGGTTTGTGGCAACGCAAGAGGCTCCCGTTCATGACAATATTAAACGTGCCTATGTCGAGTCCTCGGAGCGTGATACCCGCTTATTATATAGGCCGCTACGCAACACTGCCCGGTTCTTAAAAAATGCGGTAACCGAGGAAGTATTAAGTATAGAAAAAGAAAAGGGCAAGGATATACAGTTTGAAGATATTCGCGAATTGGTGGCGGGGCCTCGCCAGCAAGAGGCGTGGTTTGGTGGAGACAAGGATAGAGGTGTTATTACGACGGGCATGGTTGTTGGCTTGATCGATGATGTGCCTACTTGCCAGGAACTTTTGGATAGGATTATCGGTGAGGCTGAGGAAATAGTAAGGGGCACTTTGCCGAGTACGTTGGTGTAAGAGATACTAGGTAGAGTTGAGCTCCTTCCTAACGGAATCCCTGTTAGAGCGATAAAGCAAAGCAGAGCAGAGCGGTACTATGTTTTATGTAGAGTGTTTTATGCGGCGCTCAGGGGTTCAAACAAAGGCAGATAAATTTCTTCGTGTTGCTCAAAGAGAACTTTAACCTGCATTCCGATAAATACTTTGTCGGGGTTGATATTGATAATTTCAGTGGTGATGTTGAGCCCCTGCTGTTCAGTTAGTCCCACAATTGCAACGACATAAGGTACCTCCAGGCCTGGTATCCACGGCATGTGGTTAACAGTATAAGAGACTATTTCTGCTTTGCCTGATACAGGGGTGGCGGTAACATCCCTGCTATGGCATATGGGGCACATGGGGACGGGTGGGTGAATATAATGCTGGCATGCTGAACATTGGTTAATCATCAGTTGGCCGCATTGCCCTCCCGTCCAGAACGCTTCGGTATGCTTTTCTAGCTCTGGTAGTGTGCGTGGTACTTTGGTTTGCTCTTTAGCCTCCATCGTACATATCCTCTGTTCCTCAGTCAGTTTGGCGGGCTGTAAGCCCGCGGTACTCAGGTGTGAAGTCTAGTCTGCTAAGGGTTAGGCTCCGCGGAAATCAATGACTTTAATTTCCAAAAATTCATTCAATCCCTCTTCACCGTATTCTCTTCCGATGCCAGATCGTTTGTAGCCGCCAAAGGGTACAGTGGGGTTAAGTTTTCCGCCACCGCCGTTGATTAAAACGCCACCGGTACGTATTTGTTTGGCGATATTAAAGGCTTTTCCTGCATCCTTTGAGAAAACACCGCCGCTCAGTCCATAAACTGAGTCGTTGGCGATATTAATGGCTTCTTCTTCTGTGTCAAATCCTATTACGCAGAGGACTGGGCCGAAAATCTCTTCCTGGGCAATTGTGGTGTCATTGCTCTTACAGTCAAATATGGTTGGCTCAATAAAGAAGCCTTGATCCAGTCCCTCCGGGATGCCGCCGCCGTAGACTAGTCTGTTGCCTTCGCTTTTCCCTTTTTCAATGTAATCAAGCACTTTCTCCCGCTGCGCAGCACTGATTAGCGGGCCCATGCCAACATCGGGGTCGGCTGGATCACCAATTTTCATTTGACTTACCATCGCACAAAGCAATTCGAGATATTGCTCGCGAATGGAGTTGTGCACCAGTTGGCGAGTCTGCAGGATACAGCCCTGGCCGCACTGATTGGTAAGATTCATCATGCCGTTAAATGCTGCCAGTTCAAGGTCGGCATCTTCACAGACAATCATGGCGGACTTGCCGCCTAGCTCTAGCGCAACGCGTTTTAGGGTGGGGGCTGCTTGGGCTTGAATTATTGCGCCAACTTTATCAGATCCGGTGAAGCTGATTTGATCAACTCGAGGGTCTGTTGTTAATTTTTCTCCAACCTCAACGCCTCCGGTAACTATATTGAAGACGCCCTCGGGAAGCCCTGCCTCCATGGCGATTTCGCCAATAATAAGGGCTTGAAGCGGAGTCTGTGGCGCGGGTTTTAATATAAGGGTGCAACCGGCAGCCAGCGCAGGTCCGATTTTGGCTATGTTGAGAAAGAACGGGTAGTTGTAAGCGGTGATCCCAACAGAGACACCCAGCGGTTCATAGACTTTAACTGTTGAGCCTAGGTTTTGACCGCCTGTCCAGCTTGGGTGTACCGAGACTGAGCCTGGGACAATGAATTCTCGTCTCTGGATTTGTTCAATGAAATATTGAAAGCCATCCATCGACATATCGAAATGCATGGCGCTGGCTACAGCTACGGTAGAGCCTGCCTCGGCGACGATTAGGTTGACAATTTCAGTTTTTCTAGCGATCAGGGCGTCGTGAAATTTCTGCAGGATTTTGGCTCTTTCCCTCCACTCCATTTTGGGCCATGGGCCTTTATCAAATGCCTCTCTTGCTGCGCTAATGGCTGCTTCTGCATCAGCAATGGTGCCAACGGGAGCTTCCCCGATCACCTCTTCAGTCGCAGGATTGATAACTGTTTGTACTGCGCCTGTGATGGGCTTAATTTTTTTACCGCCAATATATAAAGAATCACAATACATTGAAATGGTCATTTATTTTTTCCTCTCTAGAGGTGCGCATCAATTGTTCACCCTGTGTTAGTTCATCCAATGCGTTGTGTCATGACCCCGTTGGTTCAGTCATTGATAGTGAGCATTGACATTAGTCGTTATCATAATTACTCTTTACAGCACTGTATATATATTTTCATCGAAATCGATGATATACAGACCTGCTACCCGAAAATTTTTTTCTGTTTAGATGCTACCGGAGTTAATTGAGTGAAAATTATTGTTGACCGAGAAAGATGCCAGGGCCATGCGTTATGTGCCGCTCAAGCGTCAGATGTGTATGAGCTTGACGAAACTGGTTATAACTGCATGGGGCAGTTTGAAGTAAAGCCTGGTAAGGAGGAGGACGCAAAACTAGGAGCTTCCTGGTGCCCCGAAGAAGCTATAAGTATTATTGAGTAATATTGTTGAGTAACGCTGACTTATCCTCCTTGCTGGATAAGCCCCTTAAATATTGTATCCCCAATACTCAATTTAAAACGCCGATTTACAGTAAGGCGGTGTCTCAGGGTTTTTAAATTGCTTGATTGGGATGGACTTAGCTAATCGCTAGGACTCGATCTGCCCGAGATTGGCATGAATGATAGCCCCATTTATCACCGGATTGGCGGTGCAGAAATAAAGTGCACTCGCTATCTCTTCCGGGTCAACGAGACGCTTAAAAGTGACCCCTTCCGCTATTGCAGAAAGTACCTCCTCGCTTTTCCCCACATGGGCGCGGAGCATTTCCGTATCGGTAAACCCCGGACATACACAGGCCGTGTGCACGCCCGTACCCGCCAAATCCTGGCAGGTAGAGCGCATTGCCCCGACCACAGCATGCTTGGATACTACATAAGAAAAGGCGTTGGGTACGGCCTTTTCACTCAGCGTAGACCCCACATAAATAATGGATGACCCCGCCTGCATGCGGGGCAACAACAGCTGATTGAGTTGTACTGGCGCGATAACGCTAAGTTGCATCACGTCCTGTAGGGATTTCACAGAAACGGTATTCAGGCTGTCTTTAAGGAGGAGGGCTGCACAGTGGATCACAGCGATCTGTTCGCAACCATCCGTAAATGACAAGATTTGCTCGCTACAAGCTGACAGCCAGTTGGGATCAGATAGGTCGGTGACAATCTGGAAAATGCCTTCCTGCGACGGTGCCGTTCGTGAAAGATTGATGACTTTATAGCCTTGCTGGAGAAAATGACGAGCGGTTGCGTAGCCAATGCCTCTGCTCGCGCCGGTTATGATCAAAGCTCGTTGCATTGAGTATTATCCCCTTTTAAACCTGTTACTGAGCCTCTCGCTGGAACCCAACTGCCCTGGCCCTGATGATACCTCAATTATGATTTTGTGGTAGCCGTTAGTTAAGGATTCAAACGCTTATGAGTTCTTCTCTCAACACTATTCTTATTTACGTTTGCGGAGCGACATGAACCACGAGACCATCTTGCTTGTCTGTCAGGTTTACCTGACAGGCCAGTCTACTATTTTCCCGTTTGGTGTCCAGATAGTCGAGCAACATGTGTTCGACGTCACTTTTTTCGCCCAGCAGCTGCAATTGCTTGGGGTCGTTAATATAAACGTGGCAGGTGGCGCATGAGCATGCACCACCACACTCGGCGTCAATACCGGGAATTAGATTGTCGGTGGCCACCGTCATTAGATTGCCGCCAACGTCGGTTTGAGTTTCGTGTTCGTTTCCGTCAGGATCGATTATGCGTATTTTAATCACTGTTGGTTACCTATGACTTTTGTGGTTGTCTTGTTTAGCCTATCGTATTGACTAGGTTGAGCGAATGGCTCGACTTCATTGTTGTTTGAGTGCTTGCTTCGAAATACTTTGGCCTTCGCTCAATAGTTGTTTGGCTTTGATAAAATCTTTTGTCGAATTGATTGCATCCACCGCCAAAAGACGATCGCCGGCGAAGTACCAGGCAGAGAATTGCTCATTTTCCATGTTGCCGAGGATGACAATATCGTCGAAACCGGTATTGATGCCCGCAATCTGCAGTTTGAGATCGTATTGATCCGACCAGAACCAGGGCAGTGCCTGGTACGGTAATTCTTTTCCACATATATAAGCCGCCGCTGATTTGGCTTGCTCGACTGCGTTGGGCACTGACTCCAGGCGGATGCGGCTGTTGGTGAAGTGGCAAGGGAAGTTAGTGCAGTCACCAATGGCGAATATGTCGGGGTCGTCGGTCCGACCGAATTCATCGATATTTATCCCATTATCTACGTTTAAACCGGCATCAGTGGCCAGTGCGGTGTTTGGGCGGACGCCAACGCCAATGATAACCATGTCGGCGGGATAGGATTCGCCATTACTGCATTGCACGGCTTCGACACTATGTCGGCCGACAAACTCGATGGCTTGGGCGTTGGTAACGATATTGACGCCACGCTTCACATGAGCTTTGGTGTAAAAAGCAGAAATTTCCGGTGAAGTGACACGTTGTAAAACCCGCTCCATCCCTTCCAGAACGGTGACGACCATTCCTGCTTTGCGCAAAGCAGCAGCAGTTTCGAGTCCGATATAGCCTCCACCCACCACGACTGCGGACTTTCCTTCTTTAATATAAGGCATCAGTGATTGGGTGTCGTCGTAGTTGCGCAAGTAGCCGATACCCTCGAGCTGTTCTCCGGGGAGATTCAATACGATCGGGTCCGCGCCGGTAGCGATTACAAGTTTGCTATAGGAAATAGTTTCGCCACTGTCGAGGGTGACCTGACTGCATTCGCGCGAGATACTTTTTACCCGCGCGCCAAGCTTCAGTTGAATATTGTGCTTGCCGTAGAAACTCTGCTGTCTCAGTAGGGTTTTGTCGAAGCTGATTTGTTGGGTTAGCAGGGTTTTTGATAGAGGAGGACGATGATAGGGTAAGTGGGGCTCTGCGCCTACGATCACTATGTCGCCGGAATAGCCCGCCTGGCGTAAGGACGTTGCCAGTTGTACAGATGCGTGACTGGCGCCAATTGCAACAATGGGAGAGGGGGCCATACTCGTGTTTCCTTATTTGTTTCCCGTGTTGGGGCATGGGAAATAGAGGGTTCTGGTGGATTCATGTTGTAAACACGACCGTTGTTATTTACTTTACATGGCTGACAATCTAAATTCAATGCCAATGAGGCTGCTGCTAAAGGTGTTGGACACTAACTGGGCGGAAAATCGGTGAACTTTGGGACTGTTATGGAGTGCTGGTGCACGGTTATCGCGCTTGTCACCGGGGTGATCGCAATGGCGCTGCCACTGGATGCTCCGGAGGCTTGCAGCGCGGAGCGGGCTGATATAATAGCTCTGCTGAATGGCAATCGGGACACTTTCATTGCTGGCTGGGTAAACCAGATTTCAGTACCCATGGCCACAAATATTACGGGCTGAAGTAGCCCGACTCAGGAGAATCAAAATCGTATCTGGCAGTGAAGTTATTATTGATATCGACAATGGTGTATTGATGATAACACTTAACCGGCCAACGGCAAAAAATGCAGCCAATAAGGAGCTCGCTCAAGGGCTGAGCGCTGCCAGCATGATGGTCGTTAGCCAGGCGCAAGACTGCACACTTGATGAGGCTGCGCAGAAGCAGGGTAAGTATCTCGATCCGATATTTTCAAGTGAAGATGCCATTGAAGGCGCGACTGCATTTGCTGAAAAGCGCGCACCTGAATGGAAGGGGCAGTAAGGGAAAATATTGGATATGTATTTGGCGTTGACCCAGAAAAAAGTGGATTGATTGCTTAACCTATTTTACATAGGCATCAAAAATATATATATATTTATGTAGACAGGTGTGTAAAAATTCAATATTGTTGACATGTTTGTAAACCTATAAGCTAGGTTGCTTAAACTTACCGAGGGGAGTAAAGAAATGAAAACTATACAAAAAAATCTAATTGCCATAGCCATAGCGGGTGTCGTTACACCCTTTGCGGCCCAAGCTGATATCGAAGAAATTATTGTTACTGCAAATAAGCGTGAGCAAAGTATTCAAGATGTGCCGATAGCAATAAGCGCTTTCGACAATGCTGCACTGGCGGAAATTGGCGCAGACTCTTTAGAAAACCTGACAAATTTTGTTCCTGGCGTGGCACTTTTTGATGATCGTGGAGCAGGCCAGCCTACTTGGGTTATTCGCGGTGTTGGTCTAGCAGACTTTAATTCCAACAATACCCCCACTGCGGCCATTTATTATGATGAAGCCTATATGACATCAAATGCATTGGGTGGTATTGGCTTATACGATATTGAACGTGTCGAGGTTCTTAAAGGCCCCCAAGGTGGTCTGTATGGACGTAACACCACTGGTGGTGCTGTAAGAATAGTCTCTAATCGACCCAACTTAGCAGAATCTGAAGGCTACGTGAGTATTGGTCATGAGGGGCGTTATGGCGGCACCCTAGTCGAGGCTGCCTATAATGCACCGTTATCAGAAGATGTGGCGGTTCGTATCGCTATGCAGCGAGATCATGGCGGCGGTTGGCAAGATTCTCTGGCAACGGCAGAGGATGATGATCACGGCGATCGTGATTCTCTAGCCTTTCGTGGGCAGTTGTTATATTCACCATCAGATGACTTAGAGATTTTATTTAAAGCTGATATAGGTCGAGATAAATCTGAAACAATGTTGGGGCGCGGCAATGGTTTCTATGACCCTCTTACGGGTGGTCCTTGCGCCGCGATTATGGCCGGTCGGAGAGACGATGCATCCTGTATTGGTCTGCACAATCTGCTAGAAGATCCTCGTTTGCCATCAGACCAAACCAAAAATGGCTCGGTAGTCTTATCAAATCCGATCAATGAGCTGGATAATGAATGGACTGGTATCACTTTGACTGTGGATAAAGATCTGGGTTATGCCAATCTTGTATCGATCTCCTCTTTTCTAGATTTTGATTACTACCAGGACTTCGATTATGACGGTACACCGCTTGCACTTGTGCAGAGTAAAGAAGGGTATCCCGATCACGACACAACAATCGAGCAATGGTCTCAGGAATTTCGTCTACTATCGAACAATGAAGGTCCGCTCTCGTGGCTTGCTGGCGCAACTTATGCGAAAGATACTAATGATACAAAGACAAGTGCTGATATAACCATTCTTAATGCGGTGGATCCTGTAAACGTCCCATTCGATCTAGTAACAAATACTTACTCGCAAGAAACAACAACCTGGGCTGTTTATGGTCAGGCCGGATACGATATCTCGGATCGCGTCAATATAAATGGCTCTCTCCGTTATACCGATGAAGATAAGGAGCTTGATTATGTTACTAATGTAGGTGTTGGATCGGAGATTACGGCAATCGGGATCGTCGAGGGGCTTACCGCTTCTCTTGATAGTAACTGGTCGGGCCACCTCGGTATAGATTGGCGAGTGACTGATAGTACGCTGGTCTATGCAAAGTTCTCCCGAGGCTTTAAGTCGGGTGGGTTCTTTGCCGCTTGGACAGATGATACTAGTGCAATTCCCGTCTACAAAGAAGAAGTAAATGATGCCTTTGAAGTGGGAGTAAAGTCTAATCCCTCGGATGAACTTCAAGTGAATGCAGCGGTATACTTTTACGATTATCAGGACACCCAAGGGAAAATTTCCGCACCATCCGCTGCGTCTGTCAGTGGTTATCTCACCTCTCTGGGCACCTTGGGTGATGCAGAGCATACAGGTGCAGAAGTGGATATGTTATGGAGCCCGGCACAGATGCCAGGTTTCAGTGTTCAGTTAGCCTACGCTTGGCTCGACGCTGAGATCACTAGCTCAGATTATGTTTCCTTTGATCAGTTAGCTATGGTTTACAGCCTCGAGGGATTGGACAGAGATTTTGCGCCTAAAACTAGTTACTCAGTGAATGTTCGCCAAGAAGCAAATGTAACTGAGAGCCTGTTGGGAAGTGCCTCGCTGACCTACAGCTGGCGTGATGATCTTGCACCTCGCTCATCACAGCTCTCTGACACCGATTACGGTCTACTGGGTCAGGATGATTATGGCGTCTTAAATCTGTATTTAGCGATAGCCAATGTCAACGAAGGGTGGGAGCTATCCATCATCGGTGAAAATATTACCGATGAGGTCTACATCGTTCGTGCCACAGGCGATGATGGCGGTAGCTATATGGATATGTTGGGGCGACCCGCTACTTGGAGTATCAATGCTCGATTTGATTTTTAAGGCATGATCCCTCTTTCCGGAGCTGGCACTTAGTGCTGGCTCCGGTTTTGTTTTAAAGAGGCTACGACTGTCGGAGACTAACTATGTTCTACGCTACAATTGCCACATTTTTACTACTTATTTTTTCCGGAGAAAACGTTATGAGTCAGGAAGCGTCTTCCGCGCCAAGTCCAGTCATACCGATTGCTATTGAACAGAGCTATCTGGAAGGCAGGGGACTGACCAGGGTTGATCCATCAGAGTTCGATGGCGAAGGAATTACTCGAGATGATGACTATATCTCGGAATCCTATAAGCATGATTTTTATATCGGGAAAATTATGGTTGCTGTCTTCGAGGCTGGGCCAGGCAGGGTCTACATTGATGGCGCCGTTTATGACGAATTTGTTCAAATTCTGGAAGGGCGTCTCATACTCACCCCGGATGGCGGGGACGCTGTCGAGTTCAAGCAGGGAGACTCCTTAGTGGTACCCCAAGGTTATAAAGGCTACTGGCATATGCCTGAGAAGTATCGGGAGCTAATCGTCATAAATACAGATTATGGTCAATCAGAAGATGGGTCTTAAAGTGACATGCTGCATTATTGAAGCAGGGTTATTCTGAATAGTCTGTTAAAGAAGATAAAAACCATGGCAAAAATACTATTAACATTCGTTCCTTCAAAGCAGATGACAGGTTTTTGGTATCCAAAGGCTTTTTAGGCACCTGGGATATAACGAAGCATTTTTGTGAAGTGGTTGTTGTTGAAACCAAAACCATGATGAAAGCAGAAGTTTTATAGTTTGCTGTTCTCACCATATTTAGGATACCGGAATCGAATGGGAGTAGTAATGAATACTGAATGGCTTCGTATAGTCTTGATCGGTGGTCTGCTCGTACTTCTTGCAATCGTGGGCACCGGATGTGCGATGGACGCGGGCGAAGAGCAAGCGCTCTCGACGATAGCGAGTGACGCGCAGTCCACGGATTGGGAGTTGCTCGGCAATTCGCCCGATATGCAGCACCACTCCAGCCTGAGTCAGATCAACACCGAGACGGTGTCGGATCTGGGCCTCGCCTGGGCGATTGATCTCCCTACCCGGGATGGGCTCGTTGGTAATCCTCTCATCAGGAATGGACGAATCTTCCAGGGCGGATCGCAGAGCCAGGTCTTCGCGAACGATCTGAGGACGGGGAAGTTGCTCTGGACATACAAGCCTCTGGCCGACAGGCCTCCTGGCTCCTTTCTAGAAACCTGGTTGAGGAGTATTAATCGTGGGGTCGCGCTCTACGAAGATCTCGTCATCGTCGGAACATCTGACTGTCGGCTCGTTGCAATCGATCAAGCGACCGGGGTTGTGCGATGGGAGGCTGAAACCTGCGATGGTAAACAGAACTACATGATCAGCGGTGCGCCTCGCGTTGGGGGAGGCAAGGTCTTCATCGGCAACTCCTGCGCTGATATGGGCCTCAATCGCGGTCATGTGGATGCCGTTGATGCGAATACTGGGAAACACCTGTGGCGCTTCTATACGGTTCCGGGCGACCCGAGCAAACCTCAGGACAGTGAGCTCTATGATATGGCGGCGAAGACCTGGGGCGATGGGTGGTATGAGAAGACCAAGGGCTGCGGCAGCGTCTGGGATGCCATGGTCTACGACCCCGAATTGGACCAACTCATTATCGGAACCGGCGCGCCGGCACCTTCGGATCCGACCAAACGTGGCAAGAATGCGGGCGACGAGCTCTTCACGAATGCCATCGTCGCCCTGGATGCCGAGACCGGTGAGTACCGGTGGCATTTTAGTCAGGTGCCAGGCGACGCATGGAATTACGAGCCCGCGGTCGGGCTCATGACGGCCACCTTGCCGATCGACGATCAGGACAGGCGTGTCGTCCTCAGCGTGCCGAAGAACGGCTTCGTCTATCTCCTGGACGCGAAGACCGGCGAGTTCATCTCGGGGCACAACTACGTGCCGGTCAACTGGGCGAAAGGCCTCGACGACGAGACCGGGCGACCGATCTTCGACCCTGCTGCACGCTATTGGGAAGCGGCCGACGGCGAGCCCACGATCGTCCTTCCGAGCAGCTCAGGTGCGCACGATTGGACCGCATTGGCATTCGACCCTCAGAACAACGTGCTCTTCATCCCCGCGATGACGATGCCCGAACGGTATGAGCGCACGGCCAGTGGGGAGTACAGCTACGACTACTCGCACGGCAGCCAGGGCGATCCCGAATGGCAGGCGTTCGCAGAGCTCGTTGCGTGGAATCCGCTCACCCAGAGCGAGGTGTGGAGGCAGCGCCATGCTTTGCCAGTGAACGGTGGCGCGTTGCACACAGCGGGCGGACTCGTCTTCCAGGGGACGGCCGAGGGCTACCTGAACGCGTACGACGCCGCCTCGGGAGAGCAGCTGGGGTCGTTCGCAGCCGGTGGCGCGATCCGAGCTGCGCCGTCGACAGTAGTGGCCGACGGTCGCCAGTACATCGTCGTGCCGGCAGGTGCGCCCTCTACATCGGCCGCCTCGTCCGGATTGACTGACTACAGCTCAACGAAGGAGTCGCGCAGCCGGCCACGGTTATTGGCCTTTGTGTTGGGAGGAGACGCACCGGCGCCCGCATGGGCGGCCCAGCTGATCTTTCCGAAACCGCCGGTCGACCGATATCCACCGGAGGTGGCGGCGATGGGGGAAGCTATTTATTCGCTCGCGGGATGCGTGGCATGCCACGGATATGGCGGCCAATCCGTCGGGGGCGCGGCAGCCGACCTGCGAATGCGCCTGCCTGCGAATATCGATTACTTGAAGGCCGTGCTAGGTGGTGCATTCGCTCCGCGTATGCCAGAGGTGGAGCTGGACGATGCCAGTACGGAGGCGCTCTACGCCTATCTGGTCAACACCGCCTGGCGCGCATATGAGGATGCCAATGCGCATCCACGAGCGGTCGCCCAGGAATAACGGGAGACGGAGATAGGCGCTGTCACCGAGGACTCGCTAGGGAGCCGGAACCGGGCGTGCGAGTCGGTTCCGGCCTTTTTCACCATCCGGTTTTCAGGAGCAGGTTGTACGTTATTCATCAACAGTGCCTGTTCCTGCATGCAATTTACTACTTTTAGGACAAGACGTTATGAGCGAAGAATCTTCATCAGAACCACAAGGAATTTTACCGATTGCCATCGAGCAGGGTTTTATAGATGGCAAAGGGCTAACCAAGGGCGATATGGAGGAATTTGAAGGCGAGGAGATTTCGCAGGGCGAAGATGGATCTGCCGGATTTGCCAGCCATAATTTCCATACCGGCAAGATCATGGTGTCGGTCTATGAGGCGGAGCCGGGTAAGGTACACATAGATGGCTCAGTCTACGACGAATTCATCCAGATCCTGGAAGGGCGGCTGATCCTGACGCCCGACAGTGGCGGAGAGTTCGAGTTCAAGGCGGGTGATTCCCTGGTGGTGCCAAAAGGGTACAAGGGCGGATGGCATATGCCCGATAAATACCGGGAGTTGATCATTATTGATACCGCGTATCTCGAGGAAAGCGGCGACAATTCCTGAAGATGCTCCCCCTTATCGCATCCCGGCAATAACTGGTGGGGTGCAGTATTGAATGTACATTCATGCCCGGATTGGGAGTAATTAATATAGACAGAACTGTAGAAAAAGCAGTGTTCTTTTCACTAATGTATAGATTAATTCTGGTTTACTAAAATATAACACCGGAATTAAGCACGATTATCCAAAATTAATCAGTTGCAGAAGAGAAAATCATGAAAAAAATACTACCAACGCTCATGCTGGTATTCGCAGGGGCGAGTATGCAAACCCAAGCAGCTCCCGAAGAAGCTGGAGGAAACGAGATGGAAGAGGTCAAGGCACAAACTACACCCTCTCCGGTGAGAATGAATCCCGACAAACTCGCCGGTGTAGATCTCACCGCGGGAGAGCCCTTTATCGCTCCCGAGGACCTTCTCGAAGGAAGTCACCGACCGCGCGGAGACTCTCTCTATTGGGGCAAAGAGCTGGTCGTGGAAGTCTTCGAAGATGATCCGGCCACGCACGCAATCGCCGAGCCGTTCCCCGTCGATGAGTACGTGATGGTGCTGAGCGGCAAGCTGATTCTGACGGACGCGGATGGTCAGGTGCAGGAGTTTGTTGCGGGAGATTCGCTGATGGTACCGAAGGGCTTCACTGGCACCTGGCAGATGCTCGGGAACTACCGCGAACTGATCGTCGTAGAAAGGGAGTCCTACGAGAACGCGTTCAAAGCGGCTGAAGCTGGAGGAAGCGCGAAGGAAGAGGTCAAGGTCCAAACGGCGCCCTCCCCGGTGAGAATGAATCCCGACAAACTCGCCGGTGTAGATCTCTCGGCCGGAGAGCCCTTCATCGCTCCCGAGGACATTCTCGAAGGAAGTCACCGACCGCGCGGAGAATCTCTCTATTCGGGCAAAGAGCTGATCGTAGAAATCTTCGAAGATGATCCGGCCACGTTAGCAATCGCCGAGCCGTTCCCCGTCGATGAATACGTGATGGTGATGAGTGGCAAGCTGATTCTGACGGACGCGGATGGCCAGGTGCAGGAGTTCGTTGCGGGAGATTCGCTGATGGTACCGAAGGGCTTCACTGGCACCTGGCAGATGCTCGGAAACTACCGCGAGCTGATCGTCGTGGAAAGGGAGTCCTACGAGAACGCGTCCAAAACGGAAGAGAAATAGCGGGTCAGAACCGCGCCGTGCAGCCGCTCCAGACGAGTCGAGCTCATCCGAAGTGGTCGATCCCTCTCGGGTTTCGTGCGAACCCGCCACACGACTTTCAGGTCAGGCACTCGAGAGTCACCAATACCGAATCGCCCAACCACTTGAAAAGAGCGGCACGCCGGGAGGGATTCGAATCTCAGACCGCAACACATTCACCGTTGACTATGACTATGACTGGGACCTGAACATGGTGGACGGCGAGTGGAAAATTACCCCCCCCCAGAGTTTCAATATTTTCGGTAAACAGGATTTTAGCCCGGCTTGATAGTCTGGCGCAGTCGCGACAGCCTGCAAGCTATCGCCGATGAGATAGGCTGCCAAGCCTTTGCTGCAGATATTACCTGTCAGGCTCGCCAGGTATGCGCCCGAACATATGTGCGTGCCAAAAAGGTAAGCTCTGAAGACCACTGCTGGCACTTAAAATTCGCTGGAGCTTGCTGGAGCCCGTGCGCGGCAGACCAACGATAGCCACCGGAGGGAGCATCTCGATCCTTTCAATTTCAGGATGATCAACCAGATCCTTTTGCATACGTGCGCGATTGACTAGCATGCGAATAATGTATTGTTTAATCGCCTGTTCACGATCTTCCCGCAACAGTTCACTGGCATTTAGCGAGGCAAAAAATTTACGGTAATCATGATCGAATGCGCCACCACCAAAGTCTTCAAGACCACTTTCTTTGGCGGCAAGCAGTAACAGGTTTTCAGCATCAAAAAGCATCTCAGTCTCCATGCTAAATGGAACAAACCTTGCCCGCGGCTTAAAGCTAAATTTGAACTATACTATACACAGCTGTAAAATAAAATATGTTTGTGCCGGTGGGTCCGCCTGAACAGCAAAATTCGACTACCCTGGGAACTCTAATATGAAAAGATTCTGTGCAAGGCTTTTTGCGTGGCTGCTATGCCTCAGTGTTATCGCTTCCTGTTCGCGTGAAGCGCCAATAGAGCAGCAAGGGACGTATACTCTATCGGTCACGGCAGATATGCCGCTGGTACAGAATGTCGATTGGCCGATGAAAGGTCATGATGATACGGACAGCCACTTCAGCCCCCTCAAGCAGATCAGTACCGCCAACATCGACCGCCTTGGCCTCGCCTGGAGCCTGGATCTAACCGATGAGCGAGGCGCCCTCGAGGCGACGCCATTGGCAGTTGATGGTGTTATCTACTTTCCCGGCAGTGGATCGGTTGTTTACGCCATTGATGCCGTAAGTGGCAAGCCCCTCTGGACACACGATCCAAAGGTTGCCGAAAACATCGACCCGAGCCTGCTGCGCTTTGTCTTCAGGGCGAACCGCGGCGTTGCTTACAGCGACAACAAGATTCTACTTGGCACCAATGATGGCCGGTTGCAGGCTCTGGATGCAAAATCAGGTGAGCTGTTGTGGAGTGTTCGAACATTTCCCGAGGGGGGTACCCGATTCATTTCCGGTGTGCCGCGTGTATTCAAGAACAAGGTCATTATTGGTCATGGAGGCGGCGACTGGGGCAACAGGGGGTATGTCACGGCCTACGATATCGAAACGGGCAAGCAAGCTTGGCGTTTCTATACCGCGCCGGGTAGCCCCGAGGAAAACGCGGGCGACCCGGTGATGGAGATGGCGGCGGAAACCTGGTCCGGCGAGTACTGGAAGACAGGCACCGGTGGTACCGTCTGGCACGGCATGACGTACGATGAGGAACTGGATCAGTTGTACATCGGCACCGGTAATTCCAGTCCCTACAACCCTGAAGTTAGAAGCCCCGGTGGTGGGGACAATCTGTTCCTGGTATCGATTGTCGCCCTCGACCCGGACACCGGTGATTACCTGTGGCACTACCAGATGAACCCGCGGGAAGCCTGGGATTATAAAGCCACCGCCGATATCGTTTTGACGGACCTCACCCTGGATGGAGAGGAGCGCAAGGTGTTAATGCAGGCCCCAACTAACGGTTTCTTCTATGTGATTGATCGTCTTACCGGGAAGGTGATATCTGCAGAAAAGCTGGGCAAGGTGACATGGGCCGAGCGCATCGATCTTGAAACTGGTCGCCCCGTGGAAGCCCCGAACATCCGTTATGAGACCGGTAGCACGTTAATGTGGCCCAGTATTATAGGCGCCCATAGCTGGCAGTCCATGTCCTACAATCCGCAAACGGGGCTCGTCTATATTCCCTACATGCAACTGGCCACACACTTCTTTGCCTCGGACAGCGATGTCGGTGGAGTCAGCACTGCGTACGTTAAAGCCGACGAGGACGATGGCACGGGCACACTCATCGCCTGGGACCCGGTTCAGCAAGAGGCCGCATGGTCGGTTCAACGCGAGTCAATGTGGCATGGTGGCATAATCTCGACCGCCGGTGGCCTGGTGTTTCAAGGCACTGAAAGTGGTCACATAGAAGCTTACGATGCCAGGCTTGGTAAGAAACTGTGGAGTTTCGAAGTGGGGCAGGGGATAGTCTCCTCCCCCATCACCTATATGGTAGATGGCCGGCAATATATATCTGTACTGGTGGGATACGGCGGCATTGTAATGTCTACCGCATCGTTCAACGAAACCTACTGGGACTATCGTCTGCCACGACGCCTTCTCACGTTCGCACTCGATGGAAAGGTTGAGTTGGATATGTCGAATGCAGTCGCGCCAGCAATTCTTGATGACGAAGCACTTGTGATCGATGAGGTCGCAGTTGATGCCGGTATTAGTCTCTACGACGAAAAGCTTTGTGTCCTTTGCCACGGCAGGAACGCGAAAACGGTTGGCGGCCAGGCGCCAGACCTGCGGCGATCAGCCATGGCCATGTCACCGGCGTCGTTAGGCGAGTTTCTCAAAGGGGGTGGTTCCCTTGAGTACGGCATGCCGACCTACCCGGAGATAACGGATGAAGAAGTGAATGCGCTCTACATGCTCATTCGCGCTGCAGCTCGGGAGAGTTTGGGGAAACGTGAACCAAAGCCAGTAGTCTATAGCGACAAAGGCATGTAAATCCTTTGTTTTGATTGGCGGCGGTCTTTTTCAATAAATGTATTTCCGGCTCGACAGGCGAAGCGTCACTCCTGTGCTGAAAATTCGCTGTAGTGCAGGCTGATGATCTTCCATTTGCCATCGGTCTTTCTCCACACGTCAGTCTGGAATGCTTTCGCCGTAACCCTTGTGCCATCGGGCTCGCGTCTACGATTGTCGATGAAGGACGTCACTACAGCGACATCACCACTGGGCACGACATCTATCTGAAGATCCGTCAATTTGTTCAGCTCGACGCCACCGCCCGCTGCCATTAAAGCGGTCCACATTTTGTGGTATGGAGCGACTTCCCCTCTGGCGGCTCCACCAAAATATACCTTCGCATCGTCTGCATAAAAGCTGAAGTATTTCTCGACATCGTTAGTACCATAAGCATCCTCAAACGCTATTTTCGCAGCCTGGAT
>Ga0209195_1000092_pt1 | contig 65830 bp, 72 predicted proteins | sample COGITO_mtgs_1004_3_FD_184788 | JGI IMG/M metagenome (GOLD analysis project Ga0209195, IMG submission 184788) | Pelagic marine microbial communities from North Sea - COGITO_mtgs_100420 (SPAdes) (version 2) | ecosystem: Environmental > Aquatic > Marine > Epipelagic ...
AGTTGCTTGCTGCGTGAAACGCGGATGCAATTCAATTTGATTGACTGCCGGTACGACAGAACTGTTTTTTATGAGGCTATCGAGCAAGTCTGGTGTAAAGTTGCTGACTCCGATCGAGCGAACTTTTCCATCTTTTTTAAGTTTCTCAAACGCGCGCCAAGTATCGGTATAATTTCCGGCTTCAGGCGCTGGCCAATGAATAAGAAACAAATCGATATAATCGAGTCCGAGTCGTTTCAAGCTTTTATCACATGCTTTTAATGTTTTATCGTAACCGTGGTCAGCGTTCCATAATTTCGTTGTGACAAAAATTTCTTCTCTGGGAACTACTGAAGAAGTTATTGCCTTACCAACGCTCGCTTCGTTGCCGTACGCCGCAGCCGTGTCAAATAGGCGATAACCAGCGTTCAGTGCAGATTCAACTGCCGACTCGACTTCTTTTCCGTTTTTAGCCTGCCATACCCCAAGACCGATTCGCGGCATAAATCTGTACGTGTTGAGAATTTTGTCATTGTGTAGCATCTGATGTCCTTATGAGCGAATTGTAGCGCCAAAACATCATCGTGACAGTAATGAAAATTACACAACAAGGCTAGTTTTGTCGAGATGAACAATTAACTTTGTTCTGTCGTAGTCGATAAAGCCTTCTTTTCTCAACTTATGGAGCTCGAGTGACGTAGTTTCACGTGTTGATCCCAGCATGTCGGCCAAATCTTGGTGTGTAATTTTAAGACCGAGTTCATATAAGTCAACCGATCGCTCGGCGCTAAAACGCTCGGCCAAGTAGTGCAGAGTAGCAATAATTTTATCATGAACATTGGTTCGCTCTACAGAGTTGATGCGCATCATAAGATCATCGTAGTGAGTACTCATACTTTTAGCGATTTCAGTCATTAGCTGCAAATCAGTTTTGGCAAAATCTAAGAACTCTTTTTTGTTGACTTCATAGGCGACACCGTCGCTGAGCGCCGAGTAAAAGAATTTAAGCGGATGACGCTGCGAAAATAACTGCTCTGTCGGCACTATGTCATAGCGGCCTGCAACCCATAATCCACGTTCGGAGCCGTCATCATCGACCGAAACAACTTTCACAAATCCTTGCGCGATTGCCAGCAGTTTTGTCGAAACTTCGCCCTCGCTGAGTACATATTCGCCTTTTTTGAAGTGACGCTGCGGTGATTTTTTGACGAAGTCGATGATATCCATTTCGCTTCAGTATACGTGGTTATTGTTATTTATGATACTTTTTTATCTCGCTATTTGATTACTCATCTGTTATAATATGTGTATAACATCAATGTTGGGAGACGTATTCAATCACGTATGTCGCTTGCACCACAGAAAGGATCAACCCATATTATGGCAAAAAAAGCCGATTTACTCGAACGAGCCATGGAGCTTAACCTCGAGGTTACAGATAAAAACACAATTGCGGAAATAGAAGCGGCTATCAACACAGCAGGTGTAGTTGACGCCGAAGCAGTCGTCGTAGCCGAAGAAAAAGATGCCGTTACCACGGAATCCACCGCTAAAGCTGGAAAGCGCAGTGCGAAATCATTAGCTGAAGCCGACGCTTCAGCTGAAAAAGAAGCTCGCAAAGAAGCTGGTGATACCACACCGCAAGACGAAGAAGCCGAAGCCCGTGCCGCTAAAGGTCCACGCCCAATTGTTCGATCAAAGCTTGAACGACGTGGTAAAAAGTACCAAGAGAGCGCACAGCTCGTTGACGCTAGCAGAGTGTACAACTTAAGCGACGCTGTTGAGCTTGCAACCAAAACTAATTCAGCTAAGTTTGATGCCTCACTTGAAGTCCACGTCCGCCTCGGTGTCGACCCACGACAAGCCGATCAAAATATCCGTACAACCGTTGTATTGCCACATGGTACAGGTAAAACTGTCCGCGTTGCCGTTTTTGCACCAGAATCAGAACACGCCGCTGCCAAAAAAGCTGGTGCGGATATCATTGGTGACGAGGAATTTCTTAAACTACTCGATAAAGGCGAAATTAATTTTGACACCCTCGTTGCAACACCGCAATATATGCCAAAACTTGGTAAGTATGCCCGCCAGCTCGGTCCGCGCGGTCTTATGCCAAACCCTAAATCTGGTACGGTTTCAGCAGATGTTTCGAAAGCCGTAACAGATGCGAAGGCCGGTCGTGTTGAGTACCGAGTCGATAAACAAGCCATTGTTCATTTGTCTATCGGCAAGGTTTCATTTGGCGCCGATAAACTTGTCGAGAATGCTAAGGCTTTCTTTGATAGTTTGCAGGCTCAAAAGCCAAGTACACTTAAAGGCGCCTACGTGAAGTCTACAAGCCTTAGTACTACACAAGGTCCTGGTATCAAGACTGAGAACGTCGTTAGCTAGTACAAAAAGCAGTTACTTGCAAAAAACTGTCACCTTGGTGACTCAGAGTGCATTGAAAAGCTTGCTGAATTTGCGCAGCCCAGTATGTCCGTGTTAACTATCTCACGAACGACGAGAAGCGAGATGCCATAGTCGATTACGCATCGTATGAGCGACTGATTTCCGGCGGTCATCAGTCGCTCCTCGTGTTTATTGCTACATCGGAGCCAGATTGCCTGTGGTCGGGACACTTTCACGACTGGAAGCAGTTGCGAAAGTCCATCCCGAACAGAGATGACTTCAGCCAGATCGAAAGGTAAGGAACATCCTGACCAGCTCACTGAGTCGACTCACACTTTCTGCTATAGTTAATAAAGCAGTAAAAGGAGTCTAAAATGCGGCAATACTTAAATTTATTACAAGACATCAAAGATAACGGTGTCACAAAAACTGATCGCACTGGCACCGGAACGAAAAGCTTGTTTGGTCGCCAGGTCCGCTACAATCTTGCTGATGGATTCCCAGCTGTCACTACCAAAAAGCTCTACTTTAACTCCGTCGTCCATGAACTATTGTGGTTCTTAAAGGGCACCGGCAATATTGAGTATCTGGCACAAAATAACGTCCACATATGGGACGAGTGGCCATTCAAAGCCTTTTTGCAAAAGAACAATTTGCCGATACCAATCGTTGGTTCCGATGAGTGGACATTACAGAAAAAAGACTTTATTGAAAAGGTCGCAACCGACCATGATTTTGCACAAACGTGGGGCAATCTTGGTGCTGTCTACGGCGTTCAATGGCGCCAATGGCCGGACGGTAAAGGCGGAACAATTGATCAAATTGCACGAGCTATTGAAATGATACGAAAAACCCCCGACTCACGCCGTATCATCATAAGCGCCTGGAACGTGGCGGAAATCGACGATATTGTGGAAATTGGAGGTTTGCCTCCGTGCCACAATTTATTCCAATTCAACGTGGCAAACGGCACACTCGACCTTCACTTATATCAACGCAGCGCCGATACATTTCTCGGGGTACCATTCAATATTGCAAGTTATTCACTACTGCTTGCCATGATTGCCCAAGTGACGAACTTGAAACCGGGAGAATTCATTCATACATTAGCTGATACGCATCTTTATCTCAATCACATGGATCAAGTCAATGAGCAGCTCAAACGAACACCCGGGGACATGCCGACATTGTGGCTGAACCCCAGCGTCACAGCAATCGACGAGTTCGGTTTTGAAGACATAAGGCTTGATAACTATCGGCCGCAGCCGCCCATTAAAGCACCGATTGCCGTTTAAGCAGGTGCGATTCGCTCGTAGGTGACGAAGCTGTAGCCGAAGTGGTTTTTTTCGTCAGCGACAAGGTCTTCGCGTGATATTTCATTCCATAGTGATCGATCGATTTCCGGGAAAAAAGCATCAACGCGATCGAAAGATGCGTCGATTTCTGTAGCGTAAATACGATGAACATCGGCGAGCGCCTCTTTGTATATTTGTCCGCCGCCGATTACCATAATCTCAGCAGACTCACCGGCTTTATATGCCTCCTGCAAGCTGTGACACACTGTTGCAGCGTCGACCGCATGAGTGCTTCTGCTCAAAACGATATTATGCCTACCAGGCAATGGTCGTCCGATCGCCTCAAGCGTCTTTCGCCCCATAATCACCGACTTACCAATCGTTAGTTCTTTAAAATGACGCAGGTCATTTGGCAGCTCGCCGCTCCACGGCATTTCTCCACTGCGACCAATTCCACGGTTCTGATCGTATGCAACAATTATGCTTTTTCCATTCATAAATCTCATTATAGCATTGCAAAAACTTGAGCTACGAGGGCGTGCTGTGTCATACTATTTTTTAATTAGTGGAGCGTAATTAAAAAAATATGGGCGTATACAGTAATACCGAAATAAGAAACGCAATTAGCGACGGCACGATTGTTTGTACGCCGTTTAACGAATCGCACATTTCTGAGGCGAGCCTAGACTTTACACTCGGTCACTATTTTTACAAGCAAGAAGAGCGTCTCGAATCATCAAAGATCTATAATCCTTTCGATGAAAAAGAGGTTGATCGCTATTTTAAAGGCCCGCTCGAAGCCATGCCACATGCTGAATGGTGCAAAAAGAACAATCAAGAACTTTTCGTCAACATACCTGGCGATCACCCAATCATTGTCCTGCGTCCTGGTGAACGGATTCTGGCTCACACCCATGAATTTATCGGTATACGAGCGCACGGTGGCGCATCATCAGTCAGCTCGCGCAGTAGCTGGGGACGAAATGGCGTGGCCATTTGTTTTGATGCTGGCTGGATTGATCCAGGCTATATCAACCGAATAACGCTCGAAGTTTACAACCTCAACATGCACGAATCGGTCGTCCTACCTGTCGGCGAGCGTGTTGGTCAGCTTATTTTTTACAAAACTGGCGAGGTTGAGGGAAGCTATAGCCACGGCCGCAATGGCATGAGCGGGAAGTACCAGGGAAGTGACAATCTTGAGGAAATTATAGCCAACTGGCGTCCAAATAAAATGCTACCACGCGCCTACAAAGATCAGCGCGCAACTCCACCATCCATCAATGGCTTAGCCGAAGGAATTAAATAATGAGCGGGTTTATTGCAATTGAAGGCGGTGATGGATCTGGTAAGAGGACACAAGCCGAAATTTTTTATCGGTATGCTGTTGATGAGCTTAAAAAAAATGTTTTAAAAATGTCGTTTCCCCGGTACAGCGAGCCGTCTGCGTTTTACGCCAAGCAATACCTCAATGGAATCTATGGATCAGCTGAAGATGTACATCCAGAGCTCGGCATATTGCCGTTTGCGCTCGACCGTTATGCAGCATCACCTGAAATTCGTCAACACCTGGCTCTACCTAATTCACTCGTTATTTCAGACCGTTTTATGGCATCAAACTTAGCACATCAAGGCGCCAAAATAGCCGATGCAGGTGAGCGAAAATCTTTTTATGAAAAGACAATGCACACTGAATACGAAATTCTTAACATTCCTCGGCCGATGAAAAATATCGTGCTTTTAGTCCCGACTCATATAGCCCAAGCAAATATCGATCGTAAAGATCCTGCAACTCGCACGTACACAGAGCAACAACGAGACATCCACGAAGCGGATGCTAGCCATCTTGAGATGGCGAAAGCTAATTACGAAGAATTGTGCCGGCTTTATCCAGATGAATTTGTTTCAATCAACTGTGTCGATGCCAGCGGCAACATGCGGAGTGTGGACTCGATACAGGACGAAATTCGTCAACTACTAGGATAGCTCGGCCTATGCCGCGGGGACGAACTTTACGTAGAATGAACGTGCAGCCGGAAGTAGCGCAGCCGAGCGTTCGTCTGCAGATTTTTGAAATTCTGCATTAGCAAATTTAGAAAATACCAAATGCGGATATGACAATTTCCAGTCGTTTGCTCTGTTGCCCATTTCTGCTTGAGTGTTGCTATCTTTTATCCAAGCACGTAGCTCCTCGGAGACGCTTATATCTTCTCCGTCGACGAGATTATTAGAATCTGCATGTTCCATGTCAATAACAAAACTATCGCGCTGAACTGCCACAAGCTCTCCTTCGTCTATAGGCAGTGTGCCAACAATGCATTTGCGAACAAAAAATCCTGCGGTCGGGCTCTTCTGATCGTCGGAGCGCATGTACGAATATCTCGTACTCTGTGTGTCAAACGTGTCAAATCCCGACTTTTCAATTAGTCCAATGATAAGTGCACTGGTTTGGTCAGAATCGCCCCATTCGTAAGCAAGCGTCGTTTCGGCAATTTCCAGCGCCTTTAAGCTATATGGGTGATGCTGCATAAGTTCGATGAGCTCAGGAACGACTGCTTGGCCTAAGCATGCCTTCGAGTACAAATTAACGTCATTTTGCGGGCAGTCTAGCGGGACACTACGGTCGTAGTTGCTCTGGAGCCTCCGTACGACTGTACTAAATGTAGCGATTTCGACTAAATCGACAAGTGACGCTCTTGGGGTTTTATCTTGCGCAGTTAGGGTGTTCAGGTTTTCTTCATATACTTGGCAAACACGCAGCAGAGCATCTGTATTTTGATTTCCCTCAGGATTTATCGGGACAGCAAGCCAGCGCTTGGACGCGCCGTCTTCTACGCTCACAGTGCTTTGTTTAAGATCTTCATTATTAAAACGTGACATTATTTAATATCATATCATAATTAGCTTTATTTTGCTATAGTAGTATAAAGAATTGTTAGTATGTTGACATTTTCACGGTAGTTTTGCTATTATTACCAGCAGACATACCAAAGACCGTAGCTGTGTGAAAATACTTAATTCGCTACCGAGGAATGAAACAAACAGTTTTATATCATGTAGTCTTTGGTCGTGCGAGAATCAAAGACTTTTTGTTTTATGTACCTCGCTGCGAACGTCCGGCCTTTAACAAATCGATCGAATCAAAATACCAATCAAAGAAAGGGAACTTTATGGCAATTACTCGCGATAAAAAGAACACTTTGGTTGCAGAATTAGCTGAGCTTTTCGCTGAGTCAAAAGCAACTGCTGGTGCAGCGTATGCTGGCATTACAGTTGCCGAGATGCAAGAGCTACGCCGCAAAGCTCGTGAGAACAATGTGACGATCAAGGTTGTAAAAAACCGCCTCGTCCGTGTTGCGCTTGCACAAAACGATGTCTTTAAGAAAGCTGATACAAGCCTTTTGCAGGGTCAAATTGTCTACGCATTTAGTGCCGAAGACGAAGTAGCCCCAGCGCAAACGCTTGCAGCATTTGCAAAAACTCACCCCAAGCTTCAACTTGTTGCGGGCTTTGGTGGCGACGGCACATCTCACGACACAGCAACAGTCGTTGCACTCGCGAACTTACCTACGAAGGATCAACTTCGTGGTCAAGTTGTCAGCGTTATTGCTGCACCACTCACGCAGTTCCTTGGCGTCGCCAACGGCGCTCAGCGTGGATTTGCGCAAGTGCTATCGCAGCGTGCTGAAGCATTGTAGCCTAATACATTCTGCAACTACACCAATTATAATGAAATAAGGAGTCATATTATGGCTGATACCGAAGAAATCAAATTGTCTGCTGGACAGAAAAAAATCGTTGACGAACTCAACAAACTCTCAGCACTTGAGCTGAGCCAAATCGTTAAGCACCTTGAAGACGAGTGGGGCGTCAGCGCTGCTGCACCTGCTGCTGCCGTTGCTGCTGCACCTGCTGATGGCGCTGCCGCAGATGATGACGCGCAAACTGAATTCACTGTCACGTTGAACGACGCTGGTAGCTCAAAGGTTGCTGTCATCAAAGCTGTTAAAGAAATCACTGGCCTTGGACTTGGTGAAGCAAAGGGACTCGTTGATAACGTTCCTAGCGCCATCAAAGAAAAAGTCAGCAAAGACGACGCAGACGCAGTCAAAAAGCAGCTTGAAGAAGCTGGCGCAACTGTCGAACTCAGTTAATCACGCGTTTATAGCATAGGATTCGATTGAAATATTAGGTCAAAATAGCTCTCATCCACGCGATGGGAGCTATTTTTTATGGAATCTTGTTTTGCAAGAACAATATTAACAACGTTATTGGATGCATCAGCGGTAGCCGTGTGGAAAACGCAAAATAACTGTACGAATTACCACAAGCGCATTGTAGTAAATATTGACACAACTAGTTTGAGTTGCTATAAGTAAACGTAATACCACAAAAAAATAGACAAAAGGAAACTGCGAGCTACTATGTCTGAATTACCAGAAAAACAAGTCAAGCGACTTCGGTCGCTCATCCAGGAAGCTGAAACGAATCTTTCAGCGGCCAAAGAACTACTCATAAGCATTATTGGCGAGGATGGCAACGTTGTAACTCCTCGCAACTCCATGGAAGACGTTGGAGGCAAAGTAATTGAAGGCGTTTTTGACGGCCAAGTCATGATTGGACCCGACGGAAAGAATTATCCCGTTCCTGCCAACTATGCAAGCAAATCAAAATTAGTTGAAGGCGACATCTTAAAGCTTACCATTGCTGACGACGGCGGTTTTATTTATAAGCAAATTGGTCCTATTCCACGACAGCAAATCATCGGTACGCTCGTTCAGCACGACGGCGCCTACTACGTTGAAGCTAACGGTCGAGAGTACAGAATATTATTGGCGAGCGTAACCTATTTCCGCGTCAATATTGGCGATCAAGTAACGATCATTATCCCCGAAGATAATCCCGACACGACGTGGGCTGCAGTTGAAGCCTCACTGTAATACGAGACTAATACAAGTTTTCCCATCAGACTATCATTTGTCCTGCCTGGGCATCTCGCCGCGTATAGTACTGTCGTGCTCCCAATATATCGAGTAACAAAAATTCCAGTGCAAATATACATGTCACTTGTGTTACAGCGGCACTTTTTGTGGTGGTCCACATTTATTTGCGACAAACTTCAAAGAATTTTAAGCAAATTGGTTGCGGAGATAACTGCGTCAACACAATCATGCCTACATCGCCCAATCAGACACTCACTTTTTGTGTCGTACTGCTGCTGCTTGCTACGAATTTTATCTTCATCGGCACATTTATCTACTTGAAAGTGAAACGAAGTAGGCAAAAGCAGTAGGCACGTACCGCACAGGACTGCACCAAATAAAAAATACTACAGCTAGTATCGAACACTCAAATGCAGGTTATGTACCGAAAGCACAACAGTTTTACTGCACAATTTAGCGTACAATGAATCATATATGACAAAGGCGCTCTATCGAAAATATCGTAGCACTTCGCTCGATGAAATAGTTGGACAAAAACATGTTACCGACATACTCAGTAAGTCACTTGCTAGTGGCCGTGTCGCACACGCCTACCTTTTGACAGGACCACGCGGCGTCGGCAAAACGAGCATTGCTCGAATTCTCGCGCATGAAATCAACGGGCTGCCGTATCAAAACGAAACCACTAATCTTGATATTATCGAGATTGATGCAGCAAGCAATAACGGTGTCGAAGACGTGCGGGACTTGCGAGAAAAAATTCATATTGCACCAGTCGCCGCTCGTAAAAAAATTTATATTATCGACGAAGTGCACATGCTCAGTAAGGCCGCGTTTAACGCACTTTTAAAAACGCTCGAGGAACCGCCGGAACATGCCGTGTTTATACTTGCTACCACTGACGCCGATAAGTTGCCCGAAACAATCGTCAGCCGAACGCAGCGTTTTTCATTTCGAACCATAGCTCGCGGTGACGCAATTGCGCACCTCAAAGTTATAGCCAAAAAAGAAAATATAAAAATCGACGACAGTGCTCTTGAGCTCATAGCAGAGCGCGGCGATGGTAGTTTTCGTGACAGCATTAGTCTGCTCGATCAGCTTCGTTCGCTCACTGATGACAAGACAGGTATTACGAGACAGCTGATTGAAACAACGCTGGGACTGGCGCCGCGTGACTTTGTCGAACAGCTTCTAAACGCATACGAGAATAAAAATTTATCTGAAGTGGTGCAATTGCTTGATGAAGGAAATGCTCGTGGTATTCAGGCTGAGATACTAGCCAGTCAACTGATGGCAGCGATCCGAGTCAACGTGGTTGATCGTCCAAAATTGCTCGAGCTACTTGACCAACTATTGACTGTTTCGGCGTCTTCTGCACCAGATATCAAGCTTTTAACAAGCCTAGCTATGCATTGCGCTCCAGTCACCAAAAGCGCAGCACTCATCGCAACTCCACCTGCTGTCAGCAAGCCGCTCCAAGAGCTGAGTCGTCAAGCTACCCAAGAAAAGCCATCGATGCCCAAGCAAAAGCAAACTAAAGTTTTAGCCACCACACCGGGTGTACTGTTAGATTGGCATAAGCTGATCGAGTACACTAAAGCAAACTATGTAGCAGTCTATAGCGTACTCATCAAATGTCATCACGAGCAACACGGCGACAAAATCACCATTTATACGAGCAATAAGTTTTACAAAACTAAGTTAGACGACGCCAAGCACCGAGTCAATCTTGTTACCGCTATCGCAGAGACCTGCAGCGGTGATTTCACGATTGAAACGATCGGCACCACACCGCCGCCAAAAGATAGTGTAGCTGCATCAGTTGCTGCTATTATGGGGGGAGGAGAAGAAGTGGACGTCAGCGAATAGCATCGTCCGAAACTACCATGGCAACTAAAGCAGTCACAGCCGGGAAAGTCCCGCCCCAAAATCTTGATGCCGAGATGAGCTTACTCGGTGCTGTTTTAATTGACGAGGAAGTATTGGCGGACGTATCCGAACATGTGACGCCGCGCGACTTTTATGACAAGCGCCATGCAATTGTCTTTGATGGCATGATGCGATTATATGAAAAACACAAACCTGTCGACTTACTCACATTGACCGACGAACTTAAGAAAAAAGATGAACTTGAAGCCGTCGGAAGTTCAAGCTATCTCACAGAACTAACAAATTACGTCCCAACAGCCGCTCACGCCACGGCATATGCCGAAATGGTATCACTAAAAGCTGTACGACGCCGTTTAATTAAAGCAAGCGCTGAAATTTCGGAATATGGCTACGATGAAGACACAACTTTACAGGAGCTGCTGCAAAAAGCTGAAGCGGAGCTGTTCAATGTGAGCGATCAATCATTGAGGCAAGATCTGGTAAGCATTGAAAGTATTTTAACTGAAAGCTTCGACCGAATGGAAGAGCTTCACCGCAATAAAGGCCAGCTTCGTGGCGTACGTACCGGCTACAAGGACCTCGACAGCATGACAGCCGGGCTGCAACGATCTGATCTCATTATTTTGGCAGCTCGTCCTGCGATGGGAAAAACAACACTTGTCACAAATCTCGCCTACAACGTCGCAACAGTCGCCAAGCAACCAGTTCTCTTTTTTAGCCTCGAGATGAGCAAAGAGCAGCTGGTTGACCGTATGCTTGCCGATGCTAGTGGCGTTGATGCTTGGAATATCCGAACGGGAAACTTAAGCGATGATGATTTCTCAAAAATTTCAGAGGCTATGGGTGAAATGGCGGAAGCTCCAATTTATATCGATGACACGCCAGGCCTGACGGTGCTTGAGATGCGAACCAAAGCGCGCCGCGCCGCGCACGATGCGCCGCTCGGATTAATCATTGTCGACTACCTGCAACTGATGCAGGGAAGTGGCCGGAGCGATGGCAACCGCGTCCAAGAAGTTTCCGAAATCTCTCGTGGCCTCAAGCTGATTGCACGCGAGCTTAACGTTCCAGTTATCGCACTATCACAATTGAGTCGTTCGGTCGAAAGCCGCAGCCCACAAGTCCCGCAGCTATCCGACCTTCGTGAATCAGGCTCAATCGAACAAGATGCCGACATAGTGATGTTTATTTACCGTGAAGCGTACTATAACCCCGAAACCGAGCGCGAAAATATTACAGATCTCATTATTTCTAAGCACCGTAATGGGCCTACAGGAAAAGTTGAACTCTACTTCCACCCTGAGCGTTTGCGCTTTATGTCACTTGATAAACGACACGACGGCTAAGCTGGCCGTGCTATAATCGTAAGTACTCTATGGCGAGAAAAATGACCGACTTCACTCTGTATCGCTGGCGATTTGCCGTCGGCTACGCTCTACTAGGGATATTGCTTACGTTACTCCTTGTATTTGCTGCACTATATGTGCCAGGTGGCTTGAGTAACATTGAAATGGCATCGGTTGTGCAAAGTGACTCTTTAAACCTGAAATCATTCAACCCGAGCGATATCGTAAATCTACCGTATTACTTGCTGCAGCACGCGTCAATAAGCATATTGGGCGTTTCAACACTTAGCATAAAATTGCCCTCATTACTTCTAGGTCTCGCATCAATCATTGGAATAATTCTGCTGCTTCGGACATGGTTCCGTGATAACGTTGCAATTTTAACGACAATACTCGTAGTAACAAGTGGACAATTTTTATTTGTTACTCAAAGTGGCGCAAACCAAATTCTATACATATTTTGGTCGGTATGGCTCATTACGGCTGCTATGATGATCTCCAGACGAGCCCGATTCGGCTTTTTTTGGAAGCTCGCATTATTCGTTTTGGCCGCACTTAGTTTGTATACTCCACTTAGTATATACGTACTTATTGCGCTGGGCAGTGCCGCCATCCTACACCCACATTTACGGTATGTCGCCAGGCGATTGTCTAAAGTACGTATTCTCCTTGGCGTCTCACTTGGAGTCGTCTTACTTCTTCCCCTCGTCTATGCAATATACAAAGATCCAGCGATCGGGCTGAGACTATTGGGCGTTCCACGTCAGCTCCCGCCATTAATTGATAATGGACTACAATTGTTTTCACAGTATTTAAATTTTACGGCTGAAAACAGCGGCTCCTTTATAACTCCGGTCTATGGACTCCCACTCGTACTACTTATCGGCCTTGGGATCTACCAATTATTCAGCACAAAATACACAGCGCGAAGTTACGTTATTAGTATTTGGATCGTCCTCCTAGCACCGGTTTTGCTGCTCAATCCTCGCTTTATCAATATTACATTCGTTCCTGCCGTTATTTTACTTGCAACGGGCGTAAACTTTTTATTTTCCCAGTGGTACAGACTATTTCCGTACAACCCGTACGCCAGAGCTGCAGGGCTTATTCCGTTAGCTGTTCTCATTTTGAGTCTCGTGACATCCGGCGTTGGCCGTTACGCCTACGGCTATCATTACGACCCAGAAGTGGCTAGCAACTTCTCTACCGATCTTCAGCTTCTTGAAACCATCAAGTCGCAGGAAAACAGTGGCACGGTTAGTCTTATAAGTTCAGACGATGAATCGAGTTTCTATAAAGTTGTAGCAAAATACGACCCTTCAATCGTGCTCGTCAACGCAACACAGGATGCTCCGACAGTAGCAGTCACTCGCCAAGCTCAACAAGAAGATTCATACGGAATCCCAGCAAACATAATCACTAATTCGCTTAGCTCTAATGCAAATCGCTTCTATATCTACAAAACAAGCGAATAATAACGTACAATATAAAGAAGAATGACCTAAGGAGGCAGACAGTATGGCAATGGATCAAATGAAAATGCTAAACCAAATGCGTAAAGCGCAAAAAGATCTTGCAAAAGAGCTTATTGAAGTTGAGGCCGGCGACGGCGCAGTCGTTGTACAAATCAACGGCGAACTCAAGATCAAAAGTGTCAAAATTGACCCGGCGATGGTCGACCTGGATGACATCGAAGAGCTCGAGCACTGGATTGAAATCGCAGTTCGCGATGGTATGGCCAAAGCACAGGAAGTTGCAGCTGAAAAAATGAAACCTCTTATGGGCGGCCTCGGCAACCTCGGACTTTAGTCGACACACGTGGCTCAACAACTTCTTCCCTTAGCTTTAACGCGCCTCATCGACGAACTGGGACGCCTACCTGGTGTTGGCGCACGAACGGCAGAGCGTTACGCTTACTTCTTGCTACGAGCAGACCAAAGAACGTCCACCAAACTGGCTTCAGCAATTGAAGAAGTCCACAGCGGCGTCAAAACATGCCCAGTCACATTTGCACTCATCGATAGCGAGCAGAATGTATCTCCGCTTTATGAAAACGAGCGTCGCAACAAGCAGCTCGTGGCAGTCGTGGAAGAGCCACTTGACATTATTGCGTTGGAGCGCACGGCGCAATTCCACGGGACCTACCACGTCCTCGGCGGAGCGATATCGCCGATTGATGGCGTCGGGCCAGAGCAATTGCATATACCAGAACTTTTGCAGCGGATCAAAGATGATTCAGTTGAAGAAATTATTATCGCCACCAATGCCAGCGTCGAAGGTGAGTCGACGGCATTGTTTTTGCAGCGTTACATTACTGATGCAGGCCATACGATAAAGATCTCTCGGCTAGCTCGCGGTATTCCGGTTGGTGTGGATCTTGAGTATGCCGACCAAATTACGCTTGGTCATGCGCTTGAAGGTCGCCGTACATTATAGCCTATTGTTTTCTCTGAAATATGAAAAGACCCTCACGAAGAGGGCCTGTTTTTTATGAATTGGAGCAAACGCTCGACAAAACATAAGTTTCTTCGGGGGAGGCAGGGGAGGCAAACTAAAAAACGTTCGCAACTCAACCCTGCCTCGACCCGGGGAATGGTGACAGCGCTGCGGGTTATCCCGCTTTTGGCCGAGCTGTCAGTTGGCCAATTCATAGACGCTTCATCAAGATCCAGATGAACACGATCGCCCAAATGATCGGGAAGAGCATTACGTAGAGCGCGACACTTGCCACGACCCTCGCAGTGTCTGTACTTATGGTTGAAAATTCAGGAGAAAACGTTACGAACATCAACATCGCAGCGCCCACGATTTCGAACGCGAGCGCTAGTCCGAGAACAATCATGATCGTCAGATTCTTGTCGTCCATTAAGCACCCTTAGAAAGAGGTAAGAACGGCCGAAGGTAGAACTACAAAAATAGTTACTATTGTAATAGCAAATTAACTATATTTTGTCAATACACTCAGACTGTTCGTCTCTGCTATACTGAATAACAATGAACAACCAATCCATCTCTCTTATACAAAACGCTCAAAAAATAATCGTCATTCAAGCTGAAAACCCGGACGGTGATTCGCTCGGCAGCGCGTTAGCACTTGAAGAAATTCTCGGCGATCAAGGTAAAGACACCATTCTATATTGTCCTGTCGAAACGCCAAAATATCTTCGCTATATCAATGGCTGGGATAGAGTAGTCAGTTCATTCGACACATCTGCCGACCTAGCAATTATTGTCGACACTAGCGCCGACGTTCTGATCACGAAAGTACTTGAAGCGCCAGGTGTCCGTCGATTTCTTGAAAGCAGTCCAGTGCTCGTAATTGATCATCACGCAACAGAATCCAATTTATCATTCGACCACACGCTTCTTGTCGACAACACTGCCGTCTCAACCAGCCAAGTTATTCACGTGCTAGCGACTGAAGCTGGATGGACAATCAACGCTCAAGCTGCTGAAAATATGTTGATTGCGCTCATGAGCGACAGCCTTGGCCTCACTACGCAGAATGTCACACCAGAGGCGTTTTTTACAGCCGGTTCACTTACGCAGCTCGGCGCAAAAAACTCCGACATTGAAGAGCGACGACGCCAGTTCATGAAAAAATCATCAGAAATATTGGCGTACAAAGGTGAATTGATTAGTCGAATCCAATACTTTCTCGACGGTAAGCTCGCACTCGTTCATATCCCATGGGAAGATATTCAGAAATATAGCGATCAATACAATCCAAGCGTCTTAGTGCTCGATGAAATGCGACTCGTTGAAGGCGTAGAGCTTGGTATTGCCATAAAAACCTACCCAGACGGAAAAGTCACAGGTAAACTCCGCGGCAACATCCCGATTGCTGAAACTGTCGCCAGCTACTTTGGCGGCGGTGGGCACAAGTACGCAGCTGGTTTCCGCGCATACGAAGAATACGATACAATTATTTCAGAAATCGTAACCGCAACCGACAAGGCTCTTCAAGACTATGACGCTGAAACTGCATAACACTCGTACTAATTCGCTCGAAAATTTTGTTCCGCAAAACGACAGTGAAGTTTTGCTATATACCTGCGGCCCGACTGTCTATAGTGACTTAACAGTTGGTAACTGGGTTGCATACATTGCGTGGGATACACTCGTTCGAGTCTTGAGACATGAAGGATACGCAGTGCGGCGTGTTATGAATATAACTGATGTCGGCCATCTTACCAGTGACGAAGACGAAGGAGAGGATAAGCTCGAAAAAGGCGCTCGACGTGAAAACAAAACTGCGTGGCAAATTGCTGAACTATACAGCGAAAAGTTTCTTGATGGTATGAATAAACTCAACCTCCTGCCGCCCGAGCATATGGCTCGTGCAACTGATTTTATCGACGAGCAAGTTGCGCTTATTACGACGCTAAAAGAAAAAGGTTACACGTATGAAATAGCCGACGGGATTTATTTCGATACCAGTAAGTTCCCGAACTATGCAAATTTTGCGCGATTGAACGTTGACGCGCAGAAGGCTGGCGCGCGTGTAACTTACAATTCAGAGAAAAAGAATGCTTCGGACTTTGCGCTATGGAAATTTACACCAGCTGGCCAAAAGCGTGATATGGAATGGGAATTACCGATCCATCTTATCGAAAATGGAACTGTAAAACCGGGATTTCCTGGCTGGCATCTCGAATGCTCGGCAATGGCCATGCATTTTCTCGGCAACACGCTCGACATCCACACCGGCGGCATCGATCATATTCCGGTGCATCATACAAATGAAATTGCCCAGTCGGAGGCGGCAAACGGTCAACGATTTAGCAACTACTGGATTCATAATAACCATTTGAAAGTCGACGGTACAAAAATTAGTAAATCGCTTGGCAATGGGTATACTCTTGATGATTTATCTAAAAAAGGGTTCACAACGATGGATTACCGTATGTTTGTTTTGCAGAGCCACTATCAATCTGAGGGGAATTTCACGTTCGATAATCTGGCTGCAGCGCAAAACCGTCTGAAGCGTTGGAAAAATGTTGCAGTACTTCGTCATCAAATTCACGACACGTTATCGAGCGACGAAACAAAAAATGACGATACTGGCGTGTCGGTCTTGGCGACGTCTGGCGCAATCGTCGAAGCGCTTCGCGACAATCTTAATACACCTGAAGCCCTAAAAATTATAGACGAAGCTTTTGCACGCATAGAAGCCTCGCCACTTCACTTAGTTCACCGGTTCAGCTTAATTGAACTACTAAAAAATATCGACAATACACTTGGCCTACAACTCATCGATACAACCCCAGATATATCGGATGCGCAAAAGCGGCTTCTCCTTGAAAGGATACAAGCCCGTGCTAATAGGGATTGGCAAAGATCAGACGAGATTAGAGACGCATTATTCGAGGACGGGATAACGCTTAAAGATACGAACGCCAAGACACTTTGGCAATACATGTAGCTATTGCTTCATTGTAATATTTATGTTAATATATAGATGTTCGTTCACGCACCAAGAAGCCAAAAGATTGGAAATTCAATGGGAAGAGCACCTTTAAGCAGCCAGCGAGCCATCGATGAAGGATTGCTCGAGGTTATCGAGGAGCATGAAGAGGTTCAACGCGCTCTCAACGATGGGGTCGACGATGCCTACGACGCCGACTATGAGGCGTACCTCAAGCAAGTGTTCGAGGTACGCCTGACCGAAGCACGTCAGCAAGTCGCTAAAGGCCTTCTTCCGAACGACTGGTTTTACAGCCAGCCAGAGGCAGAAGAAGATGAAGATGCGGTGAAGATCCATGCCATCCTTGATGACGAAAGGATGTCTATCTACGACGATGGCTGGTGGATGATATACGCCCTGGAAGATTAATACCGCCAGTGTGATGGATCAATGGACACCCTCTCCAAAATCCTGCTCAATAAGTTTCGTGAACGAACGCCGCCCCGCTGGAGAAATCCGCGGGGCACGTTCTTTATATTAAGATAATTTAAGACTCGTGATGAAGCTTTTTGGCCAGCTTGGCGAGTGGCTTATCGGCTTGTTTTCGTTGCGTTTTTGCACGCTCCAAATAGTCTTCAGCAAGAACCTTAATCGAGCCAGCAATTGGAATCGAGATAATACCGCCTACAATGCCGAATACATACAAGCCAATAGTGACGGACGCCAACACTGCCAAAGCAGACAGTTCAACTGTCTTTGCTTGAATAACTGGCGCAATAAAGTTGTTTTCGAACTGTTGATAAAGGATAAAGAATACTCCAAATACTCCACCTGCATACACGTCATTGAGCAGCAAGAGCAACGTAATAATTACTCCGCTAATCGTCGCACCAAACATAGGAATCAGCGACAGAACGAAAGCGATTGCTGCCGCTGGAAGTGTCAGATTCGCTGGTACGGCCGGAAATATAAAACTCAACACAAATACCACCAAACCAGCCACCGCAGCGCCTATTGTCGTAACGGCAAGCTGGCCTGTGACATACCCACTGACAACGTTATACATGCGACCAGCAAGCTTTTTGTGATAATCTCGACGCTCTTTGTCGTTGTATAAACGCCAGAAGCGCTCAAGCCAAATCGGTGCTTCTACTAACATAAGAAATGACAAGACTAACACTAAAAAGACTGAGGCAATGAACGAGATAAATGAGGTAAACCCAGATACAATGTTGCCAGCAAAGCTCGTAACGCTACTTTGGGCTTCTTGAACAACTTTATCGACCTGCGGCTGAAGATTATATTTGTCAACTACGTCGCCAAACAGTTGATATTGCGTCGTGGCGTTTTGAGTCAGCGAAGGGATTGTATCAACAAATTTCGATGACTGCTGAATGACCGGCGGTACAACTAAAAATAAAAATATGCCAATGAATGCGACGACAAATATGTAAGCAATGGCAGTTCCGCCGATGCGGCTATTGCCGGGAAGGTGCTTTGCAAGTAAACTGACTGGACGATTGAGCGCCATCGCAAAAAAGAATGATAATCCTAAAATTATTAGCGCGTGTCGAGCACTGTATGCTGCGAGTATAGCGACCCCAAAACCGAGCACAACCATAACGAAGCGGACAAATGTACGAGTTTCAATAGCAATGTGAACTTTCATGTTGACATCATTATAGCATTCAGCCCAGGATTCGAAGACTTTTTGGCTTAATTTCGTATTTTAAAGGCGACTTCATTGTGGTCACCTCACCATCATGTGCGACACTTAAAAATTTGCTCTTCGATTTTATCTTCAATTTTTTGTCCGCACGATACTCAAACTCATCAATCATCCGCGCTCGCCCAATCAAAGCACTCAACGCCACTTTTAGCAGTATTATTCGTGAAACTTTTTTGGCTATATAGATAGAAAGGAGGCCGCCGTCAAGCTTTTTGCGAAGTGGTATGACGCGCGCTCCGAGTGAGTATTGGTTGTTACCGACAAACAAAAACGGTGTCGTAAAATGGTCTCGCTTGATGGAAATATCATATCCAGACATACGTGCAGTACTCCGAAGACTAGCTAAAAGCGCTGCAGGCCATTTGCCTAGTTTATCTTCAGTCCGCTGGCGCTCACGCAGAGATGATGGGTAAAAGCCAATACTAGAGTTGTTGATAAATGTAAGCTTATTAATACTAGCTGTGTCAATCGAGCGCGGTTGTAGCGCATGCAACCTTGCAAGCGCTTTATCTAAATCTTGCGGGATACCAAGATCTTTCGTGAAGTGGTTTAACGTGCCGCCTGGTAAGGGAACCATAATTGCCTTTGAGCCACTAAGTACACCTGCGACAGCGCTTTGTGTACCATCTCCACCATAGACAGCGACGTAACCTTCTTTGCGATATTTTTTTAATGACGAAGCTAGCTTTTCGTCAACAAGTATTTCTTCGCTAATTGTGATTTTGTGACGAGCAAATGCTGCACGTACATCAGCCAGCTGGCGCTTCGTGCCGGATTTTCGATTCATAACAAGAACGAGTTCAAAATTCATCACACGCACAGAAAAATCCATATGCCGAGATAGCTCAAAATGCCCCCAAAAATCCAGCCGACCACGACATCACTCGGATAATGTGCTCCGAGGTAAACACGAGAAATACCGACGCCAACGATAATTAAACTCAGCAAAACGAAAATGAACGCCACGATAGCAGACGCAATAGATAGCGCGGAAGAATAAGTTGCAAGCAAAAAACCAAGCCCGACATACGTCACGGTTCCGCCAACCGTATGTCCGCTAGGAAAACTGTAGGTTTTCAACCAACCTTTTGTAATGTGTGTCAACGGACGTTTGCGTTTCACAATTATCTTGGCGATACCTCCGGCAACCGAAACAAGCACAATTAAAGCACCAACCATGGCGAGTAACCTATCGCCAATGAGTCCAGAGGTCACTAATATTCCAGCTACGATAGTTACAACCGACGGTCCCGCTAGCCATGAAAGCGCCACCATAAGCGGTCTATAGAATTTCGGCAATCGCACAATCGACTTGGTCAGTTTTTCATCAAATCGTCGGACTGATTTTTTAAGTCGTTTTACATGCATTATGTTTATCAGTATACTTGAACTATGGCAAATTTCTCATTTGATGTGGTCTCGGACTTCGATAAAGCTGAAATGAACAACGTTTTCGCTGGTGTTGAACGCGAGATTAGTACTCGATACGATTTCAAAAACACCCCAGCTGCAATCGAGTGGCTCGACGATAAATCTGGCTTTAGACTTATTGGCGGCGGTCAATGGCAATGTGATGCAATTTTGGACATTGTTCGCAAAAAACTTGCATCGCGCGAGCAGTCTTCGAAAGTTCTCGATCTCGAAAAAAAGCCGCTAGAAAGCAATCTCAAAACTTCTTGGGACATTCCGTTTAAGGAGGGATTATCTCAAGATAATGCAAAACTTATTGCGAAAACTATTCGCGACTCACAACTAAAAGTGAAATCACAAATTCAAGGTGATGCAGTACGCGTTACTGGGGGTAGTAAAGATGATTTGCAGCAAGTAATGACGACGCTCAAAGCTAGTGACTTTGACTTTGCGCTACAATTTATTAATTACCGATAGAAACGCGACGGATATATGAGCAACAAATCAGCCGAGCCACTCATAGAAATTAATAACTTTCGCATGGACTTTGGTAAAACTACTGTTATTAAAGATCTTAGCTTTACTATCAACCGCGGTGAAACGTTCGGCTTACTCGGCAGTAACGGTTCCGGAAAAACGACTACGATTCGAGCGTTATTGGGAATTTTTCCAGCTACGGGTGGCACGCTAACGATGAATGGGAAACCGTACTCCGTCGACAGTGGGGTGAAGCTCGGCTATCTACCTGAAGAACGTGGACTTTATAAAAAAGAAAAAGTTCTCGACGTCATGATATATTTTGGTAAGTTGAAAGGCTACTCCGCTCAGCAAGCCGCCAAAGAATCGATCGCATACTTAGAAAGGGTCGGACTCACTAATAAATCTGACACCAGACTCGACAAACTTTCCGGCGGACAACAGCAAAAGGTTCAGCTTGGCGTGGCAATCATGGCAAATCCAGAGTTACTAATCCTTGATGAGCCAACAAAAGGCTTCGATCCTGTCAATCGACGTCTCCTCATGGACATCATCGAAGAACACCAACAAAAAGGTGCCACGGTAATATTTGTAACACACCAAATGGAAGAAGTTGAACGTCTTTGCGACCGAGTAATATTACTGAAAGATGGAGCTGCTCAAGTTTACGGAACAATCGATGAGATCAAAGAGCAGGCGGGAGGCATGACGATCGAGATTGTTTCAAAAGAAGCCGTGCCGAGGAATCCAAAGCTATACACTGTTGTAAGGAGTGAAGGCAATTCAACCTTCCTTGATCCGCTAACAGAGCCACTAGAAATTCAAAAATCATTAGCTGATAACGGATTTAGCTACACAAAATTTGAAATGAAACGACCGTCGCTTGATGACATATTTGTCAGTATATACGGGGCGAAAACAGAAAAAGCAGGAAAGTAACCATGCATAATTTAGGTACAGTCATAAGCTTCGAAATTGTTCGTACACTAAAGAAAAAGACTTTCTGGATAGCCGCATTATCGTTCCCAGTTATCATAGGCTTGGTTGGTGCGATTATATTTTTTGCAAACAAATCAACTGACGAGCAAACGAAAGAGCTAGCAAACGAATCATTTTCCATTGGAATCACGGACAACTCTGGTCTACTTAACAAAAGCGTTTTCAACCAGCCAAAAATTGAAAAAATTTCATCTCAAGCTGAAGGCGAAGACGCGGTGAAATCTGGTAAGCTTCAGGCCTACATCATCTACCCGCAAAGTGTCGCCAAAGAACCAGTCAAGATTTTTGCCAGTGATGTAGGAATATTCAAAAATAGTCGATATCAAGCCGCAGCCGAACAGATTCTGAAGCAGTCTGTATCATTGAACGTTGATCCTGATGTCGTTGCAGTATTTAGTGAGAGTGTTAACTATAAATCTACGACCTATCAGAGCGACGGAAGTGTTGATAGAGGATACTTGAAGCTCATCTTGCCAGGGATATTTTTGTTACTTTTCTACTTCATGATTGCCACATTTGGTAACCAAATCCTCACTAGTATTACCGAAGAGAAAGAAAATCGAGTAATAGAAATGATTCTAACGACAATTCAACCTACGACGCTGCTGATAGGGAAGTTAGTATCCTTATTTTCTTTAGCACTCATACAAATGGTTGTTGTTTTATTGCCAATCGTTCTCGGTTATTTTCTTCTCCACAATCAGTTATCACTTCCCGGTATTGATTTATCGCAACTTCCGATTGACCCGTTACGAATCAGTTTGGCAGCAATTATTTTCTTCGTCTGTTTCTTTATGTTCACAAGTCTCATCATGACACTTGGCGCTACGATGCCAACTGCCAAAGAAGCTGGTGGGTTCTTCGGCGGAATTTTGGCTTTGGTATTTGGACCACTGTATGCCGCATCGTTATTCGTCAGTGCACCCCAGAGCGTACTTGTTCAAGTCTTGAGCTATTTCCCATTGACCTCGCCAATCCCACTACTTATTCGAAATGCCGTCGGTAACCTCAGTGTCCTCGAAGCGGCAATTTCGATTACACTACTACTAATAACAACGATGTTTATTGTGATGGTCGGCGTACGAGTATTTCGCTACGGCGCACTCGAATACAGCCGAAAGCTCAGCTTTAAGGAAATATTTAAGCCGTCATAACTTTTGACAAATTTTGCTTGTAAATGTATAGTAAAAGCATGAAGTCAACACAAACCATGACGAGTAGCGTTGGATGTGTTAAATCTGCGACATCAATCTTAGGTGATAAATGGACGCCACAACTCCTGCGCCACATTGCCAACGAAGGCGCTGTTCGATTCTGCCATCTGCAAGAACTCGTTGGCACAATCAATCCCCGGACTCTCTCTTCAAGGCTATCAACTCTCGAAGAGAGAGCTATCATAACCCGTACGTCCGACAGTCACGGCAGCAGATACGAATATAGTTTGACAGAGCGGGGAAGAGATCTTTTGCCAATATTACACGATATGCAGGTGTGGGGCGAACGATATGACAGTGGTTGTAGTTCAGACAAATCTCAGTAAAGTATTCTAAGATACAAATATATGAGAGTACTATTAGTTGAAGATGAACATAAAATTGCACGAGCTTTAAAGCGCGCGCTAGAACAAGAAGGCTATGCAGTCGACGTATCATACGATGGCGACGACGGCCTTGCCATGGCGACAACTGAGCCATATGACCTCGCAATTATTGATCGGATGTTACCAGGTGGCAATGACGGAATCGCAATCACTCAATCGATGCGCCAAAAAAAAATCCATACACCTGTGTTACTGTTGACTGCACTTGGAAGCGTCAAAGATCGTACTGTCGGCCTTGACTCTGGTGCCGACGACTATTTAGTAAAGCCGTTCGCACTCGAAGAATTATTAGCTCGAGTCCGTGCGCTATTGCGTCGCCCAGCCGAGCAACAGGGAATAGTTTTAACTGCCGGTGATTTAACACTAGATACAATTAAATTTGAAGTTGCGCGCGCTGGCACACCTATTGCTCTCACGAGCAAAGAATTTAGCTTGCTAGAATACATGATGCGCAACCAAGATCGTCCGCTAAGCAAAGAGACAATTATTGCACACGTTTGGGACTACGACGCGGATGTTTTACCGAACACCGTTGAAGTGTACGTGAAATACGTGCGATCCAAAATTGATGCGCCGTTTGAGACCGCGTTAATTCAGACCGTTAGAGGATTTGGCTACAAACTAAGCGCACCACAATAATGCGCAACATGTTTCGCTCCGCAACACTCCAATTAACAGGCTGGTACCTGCTTGTATTAATGGCAATCAGCCTGCTTTTTAGCATCATCCTTTATCAAGTTGCCGATAACGAAATCAATACCAGGCTTGAAAATATTCGCATTAGTTTGCAGCAAAATCCGAGTTTTGTCATGCCACAAGGAATTACCTACAGAGACCTGCGGCTCGCTCAAGCGCGCGAGGCTGAGACAAATATACTTGTCAATATAGCATACATAAATATTCTTGTGTTGAGTGCTGGTGGCGTCATTAGTTACTTGCTTGCTCGACGAACTCTGCGTCCTATCGAAAAAAATCACGAGTTACAGTCGCGGTTCGCAAGTAATGCGAGCCATGAGCTACGCACACCATTAGCGGTCATGAAAACTGAGCTGGAAGTGGCACTCCGAGACAAAAATATAAATCTAGCAGAAATGCGTGAAATCCTTGAAAGTAACCTCGAAGAAGTTGATAAATTAAGCAAACTATCGCACATGCTACTTCAGCTTTCGCGGTCCGACCATGCCAGCCTCACAATGGAAAACGTCAACTTAAGCAACCTTATAAACTCAGTAACACACCGCTTTGACAAAACTAGCCAGCGCATTCACTACACAAAGACAAAAAAACAAATACTTGTAGCAGGTAATACTATTAGCATTGAGGAGCTCGTCACGATTGTTCTCGATAATGCGCTCAAGTACAGTCCGCCCTCGTCACAAGTTGATGTCAGCCTCGTCAGTAAAGGCAAAAATGCAAGTATAAGTATTAAGAATAGTGGCGAAGGTATCGCAGAAGCTGATTTACCCTACATATTTGATAGATTCTATCGTGCTGATAACTCTCGCACTGGCGGCGAAACAAGCGGCTTTGGGCTCGGGCTTTCGCTAGCAAAACAAATTGTCCAGCTCCATGGTGGTGAGCTAAGTGTCGCAAGTGCTAAGGGCGAAATGACAACGTTCACAATCAACTTACCTTTGAAGTCAAAAACGCAACAATTACCTTCAAAACATAAGTAATTCCTCAGAAACATTTGCCATACTGATGATATCGTCACATGCAACAAACATCGTGACGGCAAAAAAGTAACATAAGGAGGAAACTCTATGCAAACAACGACTCGCATTTTACTTAGCAAAAAAGGTATGAAAGAACTTAAGAAAGGCATTACATCTTTGGAGCGCCGATTGAAAGACGCGCAAATGCAACTTCGCGAACTTGATAAAACCGACGGTCACGACGAAAGACTAGCGCGAATTGAACAACTGGCTTACATAGACAGCATCGAAAGTGATTTGGCTGATAAAAGCCTGTACTTGTCGCGGGCCGAGCTCATGCCGCGTAAGCGAGATGCATTGAAGGTTGCTATGGGTTCAATGGTTGAACTCATCGATCAAAGTGGACGAATCGTTCGCTACACACTAGTAGACAGCTTGGAGGCCAATCCGAGTGATGGGCGAATTTCTATTAAGAGCCCGCTCGGCCAAAATCTCCTCGGTCGCAAAGCCCAGGACGTCGTAGAATGGTCGGCTGGCTTGCGCACAAATAAACTACGGTTGGTAGCAATCGCGTAACACATCAGCACTCCTAGTCGAAAACTGCTACCCTTTTACACGAGGTAGCAGTTTTTTGTTATAATACCCCTAATGCTTTACTATACAAAAACCGTTCGCGCTGTTTTGAGTGATCTTGATACGACTGAGAACGGCCTTCCGACAAGCGAGGCAATTCGGCGACTTTCAACCTATGGACCGAACAGCATCAAAGTCAGCGGAGAACCTCTCTGGCGAAAACTCATTGCACCGTTTGCGAGCGTCTTCATGGCCGTATTATTTGTGGCGACGATCATTAGTTTTATTGAAGGCGCTCGCTTTGATGCGCTGATTATTCTTATAATCATCGGAGTCAGCGCAACGATTTACTATATCCAACGCTTTTCTACCGACCGAGTTCTCAAGTCGCTCTCGCGGCATGACCGCCAGCTAGTTGATGTCTGGCGCGATCAAACCTTATCATCAGTCGACATATCAGAGCTCGTTCCCGGCGACATCATTGAGCTAGGTGAGGGTGAAAAAATTCCGGCAGATGCTCGGCTTATCGCTGTACAAAACATGCGAGTTGATGAAGCTCAGTTAACTGGCGAGTCAGAGCCAGTGGCCAAAGGAATCGAGCAACTCAATAGCGATAAAGAGATTTACGAGCAAAGCAACATGTTGTTCCAAGGTTCATTTGTTGTATCGGGGAAGGCAGCGGCTGTCATCACCGCAACCGGCAATCAAACACAGTTTGGCCAGTTAGCCACTTTGAGCCAAAATACAACCGCCATTAGCCCGGTACAAGAAAAAATTGACAAGCTTTTGACACAGATCATTGGCGTCGTCGCCGTTCTGGCTGTTATTGCACTAGGACTGTCGCTTTTGCGCGGCGTTGATCTCGCTGAAAGTATTCGTTTTATGATCGTGCTGTCTGTCAGCGCAGTTCCGGAAAGCTTACCTGTTGCGATTTCAGTCATATTGGTGCTTGGCATGCGGCGGTTAGCTACCAAAAAAGCCTTGGTACGCACAATGCCAGCCATCGAAACGATGGGTAGTATCACAACCATCGCTACCGACAAAACCGGTACTTTAACTAAAAATATTTTAACAGTTCAAACAACTTGGCATCCTACTATACAGAATAATAAATTTCAAGCATTAATTGCACGATCAATCAACGGCGATGGCGTATCTCTCCACGATCCGCTCGATAAAGCGCTGCGAGCATATACCAAAAGTGAAGTCGTTTCTAAACAAAGCCCACTTCTGACATTATCATTCGATCAAGTTACGTCCATGAGTGGTAACTTGTGGCATCATGGCCGCCAATACGACCTTGCAATCAAAGGTGCGCCAGAGCATGTGATCGCGCGTTCCGATATGACAGAGGGCGAAAAAGAGACCGCAGAGATTGAGCTCCACCGCCTGGCAAGCCTTGGCTACCGCGTGATTGCAATTGGTTTGATTGAACTTCGTAGACCGATTGAGCAGTTCAGCGACTTGACTGCAAAGGACAAGCTCACTTTCGCTGGATTTGTCGCAGTCGCCGATACGCTACGACCTGAAGCAAAGGCTGCAGTCGCTACCGCACTTCAAGCTGGCATTACAGTACGAATGATCACTGGCGATCACTTCGAAACGGCGTATCATATTGGCAAACAACTTGGACTTTTACAAAACCGAAGTCAGGTATTCGATAGCCGAAAACTACACACCATGACCGATCAGGAGGTCGAAGAAATTATAGATTCAATCCGTGTCTTTTCTCGCGTTATTCCCGAGCATAAGTATCGGATACTAACCCTACTCAACAAAAAAGGCATTACAGCCATGACAGGTGACGGGGTCAACGATGTCCCTGCATTGACAAAAGCACACGTTGGTATTGCAATGGGAAGCGGCGCGTCAATTGCTCGCGACGCTGGTGACATTATCTTGTTGAATGATAACTTCACAACGATAGTCACAGCTGTTGCCGAAGGTAGAATAATTTTTAGCAATATTCGTCGCATGCTGTACTACTTGCTTGCGACCAACGCTGGCGAAGTACTCACTCTTCTGGGGGCACTTGTAGTTGGATTACCCGTACCACTGGCGCCAATTCAAATCTTGTGGGTGAATCTAGTAACCGATACTGCCATGGTCATTCCACTTGGACTCGAACCCGGCTCTAAAGACGTCATGAAGCAGCGACCAAAACATCCGAAAGCACCAATTCTTGGCAAATTTATGATTTCTCGAATTGTGTTATTGGCGCTCACTATGGCGGCAGTTATCCTGGGAATCTACGCATACTTCAGTTCGCGCTACGGCCACGAGTACGCTGAGACCATCGCATTTAGTTCGCTTGTTGTGATTCAATGGGCAAGTGCATTTGTCGCGCGAAGCGACAACCAGCCAGTTTGGTCGCGCCTCAAAGTTGTCAATCGTCCATTTTACATTGGGTTAGCTGTAGCTATAATCCTACAACTTTTGGTAATCTTTGGTCCACTCGGCTCGGCGCTTCAGATTACTTCTGTTGCGATTGGTGACTTAGTTATCACGAGCGTAATTGCGTTTGTAATTCCAATTGTCGTCATAGAGTTACATAAGTACATCGGCCGCCGTTTCTATGGCCGCGGTTTCCATTCAAAAGCTAGCCACGACTCCGTTCGACATGGTATACTGTCAGATGTTTCGTCGCCGAAATAACACATGCAGCAAGTAGAGTCGAACTCTTTAAAAACGCTGCTCTTTCCAAAATATACTGGGGTGTCGCCAAGTGGTAAGGCATCGGCTTTTGGTGCCGACATTCGGGGGTTCGAACCCCTCCACCCCAGCCAATTATTGCAACTAACAAGACCTAATTGTTTAATATACCATTCCAATCAGTTATCAATAAAACTAGTTATATAAATATCGGCCATTTGGTCGGTTTTTTGGGTCGTAAACAGTTATTGTAATGTAGAACGAATCGATTTATTATCTGATTTATAGTTCTGTAGTGAAATTTTGGTCAGTTGAGGTTCTTCATTGATTTTCGCAGCCCGAAAAACTTCATCGTCGCGTTCAACACTTCTTACATATACACATAACACACAGACTTTTGCTTTCGTTATATCATCGAAAGCGATTTCCATATCAAAGATATATCCGGGACAATGTCCACACTTAAGCTACACTTCTTACACCAATGTGCACCGGGACCCACGTTGATATCAATATTGACGCACATCAAGCAGTGTGTTAAAATATGTTCATGAGAGAATATGGAAATTACCGCCATCATACCAGCAGCATCGACAGGTTCAAAGAAAGCATAGGCGCTGAGCATGTACCACTTTATAAATACGCTGTGCTATTATCTACGCTAGAAGATAAAGGGAAATTGAGAGTCAACTGGGTCGCACCAAGAAATAATTGGCGTAATGGTCAAGTAGGGCATCTTCTCACCGCCACAAATCCATTAGCGAGGGGCATGATGATACCTTCGCAACAAGGAGCTGGTAGTATCGATCTTTTAGTACAACCCGATCTAATACCCTTGGCGAAACCTGAAACTCATAATCTAGGTAGTAACACGATGTATTACCTTGGTCTCTCAGAAGACGGCACCGGGTTAACTGCGGATAGTCAACGTTCTTTCGGAATTAATTCTAGTGTAGAAATTCAAGAGTTGTTGAATGACCGCGCTGAAATAGCACGCTTAAGAGAGGTGGTCTACCGTGAATACCATGAGGCAGTTGAAGGCGATATTACGGCACAACTAGGAATGGTGGCTGCACAGATGGCCAATATCACCGCTTTAGCCGAACGAATAGGTATGCAGCTACCTGACACCAATATGGAGGGCAATGGGTCGGGGTAGTCGGGTTTTCAAAAATGATAAAGTCTACAGCCAATCGTCCACAGATTGAGATACCGCTGAACGACTGGCACTTCCAAGACGAAGCTCGTCAGGCTATATACGCGGGACTTCCTGAAATGTTGTCAGCGCATGAACATGAATTTACGCCACTTGAAAACGGCATTCTAAAAGAAGTTTAGCGATTTAGGACTACAGCATTCTCGGTAATTTGATCTGTGGATTTAAGGAGTTGATTGACAGATCTAAGGAAGCTAACATCAAGCGAGTCTTGAGAAAGGAGATAGTAGTTTCGAATCCCTCCATCCCAGCCATATAGAACACAAGCCAGGAGAGATATGCTCGAATCCATTTTGACCCCTGTTATGGGGGTCTTTTTGGTTGGTTTGGTTATCGTTATTTTGCATATCCCAAAATCTCCTTACTTAAACCGCTATTTCGAGCTATTGCCTGTGTCAGTTTGGTGTACGTAACAGATACGGAATTGTCTTTTAGGCTGATCTTCTCGAATAGTTTGGTTAAAATTATTCGTTTGTCGTCACTGCTTGTATTTTCGTCTGCGAATAGCCGTTTAGCGTCCTGTGACAGCTCTATCTCAGATATCCCATTCATGTATTTAGTTTCGTATTCTTGGCTTATGCCCCCTTTCTGCTTTTGCAGATCATTAATTTCACTAATGAACGAATCATGCTTACTCAGATAGCGCTCGCCAGAAATAAGTCCAGCCAGCTTATCGTCATACAGCATGTCATCCATCCGCTTGATACGCTCAATTCGCTCGTCAAGGGCTTTCTGAGCCTCTTCGACGTTGTTGACTGACAGTTGGAAGTCTTGATGTAGTAACGTCGTCAGCCACGTTATAACCTCGGGAGATGGGCAGATAAGTTCGTCCAGCTTGCCTTGGATAAGCTCTAGGACGGCATCTTCGCGGACAAAGCTCTGTTTCTTGCAAGCCTCTAACTTACGCTGACATGAGCCGTACAATCGGCCTTTCTGGAGCTGCCATGTAATGTTCTTACCACAGTGTTCACAGATCATTACACCCTTGAGCAATGGGTTGTGTTTGCGATACTTCGCAGGTCGTTTGCGTGAGATTTTGGCTTGCACCGCATTAAACAGCTCTTCGGATATCAGATGCGGCTGCTTACCTGGGTATTCGTTGCCATTAAAGCGGATGGTTCCTATGTAGAATGGATTTGTCAGTATTCTATGCGCATGGCTCTTGGAGAATGGCCTACCTTTACCAGTTACCAGCCCAAACTCTGTCATTTTATGACGGATCGTTTCTATGGTGTACTGAGGTTCAAGCATGAGCTGGAAAATTCGTTGCATAGACTTGTAGGTTTCGGGGTTGAAGTCGTGAATACGCTTACCATCGCGAACAACGGTCATATAGCCTGGGGGTGGTGGTGCTGGCATCCAGCCTTGCGCTAGTTTTTCGGCCCATCCTTTCATGGCTTCTTCACGTAGGTTATCGATGTAGTTCTTAGCAAGAACGACACGCATACCCCAGTTAAGCCACTCTTGAGATCGAGAGTTTTTATGTAGAACAATTGCATCTTTAACGAAGTGTACTTTTCTCGTCTCGTCTTTAGTGAGCCAGTCATGCGTCTCGACTGCATCATGCAGATTGCGCACATGGCGGTCTACCTTTTCGACAATGAGGTTCTTAACGTGCTTTTTCTCCACAAACTGCATGGCTTCTTTGAATATCTTGCGTTGCTCAGTCTTTGATGCAGACTCAGCAATCTTGAAGACTTTAATAGGATTGATTCGCGTATTCGTACAATACATCCTCAGATTTTTAACCTGAGCCTCAAGCGAATAACCCTCATCTTCCTGCCCCTTAGTAGAGACACGAGCCAGAATAACGCCTATTTCATCAGGACTCATCATTTCCTCTTACTCCTACAGATTGCGTCCTATCTCTCGCAAGGCACTCGTAGAGTGACACGAGCTGTATGCCAACTTCCTGCGCTTCCTGCAATGAAACTGACTCATGAGACTCTTTCTGCAATATAGATTGCAGCAATACAATCTGCTCCTCACTTGGGGAGTAGAAGCCTGCGGTGACTTCTTGCGAATTGTTTGTACTGTTGCGATCCATATTACCCTCCGTAATACGTTAAAAAAGACGTTCCGAGGCTGGTACGTCTTAACAATTCGGCTAGATAATAGATTTATTTATCCCAGGGTCGTCCTGGCTTTGGGCGTTCGTCGAGTTCTTTTTTAGCTAGCTCTTTGAGCTGCTTGTCTCCAGTGCTTGCCAGCAGTTGAAGTATAAGCTCACTTAATGTAAGCCCATTTTTCTTTGCAACAACCTTTGCTCGTTCGCGTAGGTCGTCTGTGACACGAATTTGCATACTGACTATCTTTCTGGACATATGCCCTTATTTTAACATGTAATGCTATTTAATGGCCACAAGTCTCACATTTATGTGAATGGCTAACGATAGCCTGTAAGTCGCTGTCTGGTGTGTCATAAAGCGTGTCCGCTAGGTCGTAATACCAGCACGCACACACTTCCGCCATTGCTTCTTTTTCGAGTAATTATCTGTCAATCATACCCCCTCTTTTTTACCTGTAACTAGCCGAATTATTAATGTACAACCTCTATATAAATAGTATTACTAATTAAAATAAAAAGCAATACTAATTACCCAATATCTTGATGTATAATTTACCTACTGTCCATAGCAGGTAAATAGGTATTTATCAACAGATACAGAAGCTATACATTTACTCTCCCTTTATATATACTACGTATAGGAGAGAGAAATAGTGATGGATGGAGATGTAAAAGGTCAAAAACTAACAGGTCAGCAGCAACGTGTCTTAAAGTTATTATTCAAGTTTCGATTTGTATCAGCAGGATTATTAGCAGATGTTATGGGTATTCATAGGGTCAGTGTCTATGAAGTATTAGAGCAATTAGTTAGTAAAAAGTTAGTGGCAAAAGTCTATGAGCCGAAGTTCCGTATTGATAGAAAGCCTGCCTATTATTACCTGAATAAAAGCGGTGTTACGGCCGTCCGCAAGCTCATGGATGTCAAAGAGTCTGTTGTACATGCCCTGTACAAGAATGATGAAATGACTGATGATTTCGTTAGTCATAGCATGAAGCTCATACAATGCTACACGGCTATTACCAAATACCTACCTAAAGACTCGGCCGTGTTCTCAAAGACTGAGATCAACCGTTTCCGACAATTCCCCAAAAACCGTCCAGACCTCTACATACGCACACCAGACGGTAAAGAGGCTATCGTGGTCATTGCCGATGATAAGCCACCATATATAGTCCGCAAGCGCCTCGATGAAATTATCACGCATAGCGAAGATGAAAGCTGGGAGGGTGATAACTATCCCCATATATGTTTTGTCTTAAAAGATAGCGCCGCAAAGTTCAGCTTTCTCTATACCACAAACAAGAGGCTAGAGGGCATGGGCATGGATGAGGGTGAACTGCCGATACTCGCCTCAGCACTCACGGCATTCGACAAACCAGCCGCACATATCTGGTCTTCCCCCTTTAACCCGAAAAAACAGACTGCGCTTTTCGATTAGTTTACGGATATGAGGATAGCGTGACGATGACGCGTAAGCTTGCGTCGTGTCATGGTCACGCTTGTTTGGTCTATCACGAGCCTTTGTTGCCAGCGAGTGCGTCGGGTGTGTACGTTTTCTCCAAAGGAGAATACGTGCCGCCCGTCGTGCTGGATGGTGACTAACCATTCAATTATTAACCGATGTCGTACCAGAGGTACGTCCACGACATGATTCATTCTTGCACACGAGGGCTTCACTGCGGGACGCATGTGAAAGTTCGAGGGGGGTAAGTATGGAGCGTGTCGATTATCTTCGGCGCTTGACTGGACGGACGATGCAACTGGCCCGCAGGGCTGGTTACATGGTACGGCCAGTATGCCTGCTTGTGGTGTATACGTGCGCAGTTGACTGAGTAGTTTAGCGTCATACCCAGGACGGGAAACTATAGCCGCAGATAACTTATCAGTTTATCTTCGGTTATCTTGTTGCACTCTTCAATGCACTTGAACTCATACACCCGTTCCGCCATCGAACATTTGTTCGAAACCCTGACAGATACGGAGACGTGCTACGGCACGTCTTTTTTTGTTTGTCACGGAAAGTTTAACACCTTAGAAGTTGTCGGAGTCCCCTTTGTGTATGTCGCCAAGTGCTCTTTTACAACCCGAAGGCACCACCCTCAACGAGGATGAAGATACCAAGGCCAATCAGAACCAGCGGGAAGAGCACGTGCTCCCAGCGTTCAAGGATAGCGGCTATAGGCTTACGGGTGGCGACGTAACGGGCGACGAGCACCAGGCCGGCCACTAGTAGCAGGAAGACACCTGAGTAAGCGATAATGCCTACGGTCCCAACAGTGACGAAGATTGGCACGTAGACGCCGATGTTGTCGCCACCGTTGGCGAAAGTGACCGCAGCGACCGTCATTACGCTGATCGGCTTGCCGGTGGCCTGTTCGTCGTCATCGTCGTCATCTTTGCCACGCCAGGTCTTCCAAGCGGCTCGGAGCCCAAGGGCCAGGGGGATGAGGCCGAAGTAAGGGATGAAGCTCTCCGGTAAAAAGCTGCGGGCGCCTAGGGCCACGATGACCGCTGTAGCCAGGATGGCACCAAAGCCGAGGTATTGCCCGGCAATAATCTTGGCGGTTGTGCCGGAGCGGCCAGCGCCGCGGGCAAAGAACAGCGACAGCACGATGATATCGTCGATGTTGGTAGCAATGAACAAGCCGATGGCCTGGAGAATGAAGGCACCTAGCACGTCAGCCTTTCCCCAGCCGACGAAGAGTGGTGGTTAGGTCGACCCCTAAGTATGTGTATAGTCATATACCGATAATAGCATAAGTGCTGGCCGGTCGCGGCCATGTGCATTATACTTATGCTAGTCCAGTATTATACAGAAACCACATATTCATATTATTCATGCGCTTCGTCGCCCTGTAATGACCGGTATTGTCGTCGGCCTTAGCCTGGTACTGACGGCTACTGGCTCCCTGGCACAACCGGTCCTGGCTGACCGCTATGACGAACAGATTACTCAGCTGCGCCAGCAGGGCGTGCGGCAGCGCATATCCACGACGCCGGCCTGTGGTGGCGGCAGTCGCCAGCAAGAACCCGATAACGAGTCCCGTGGAGCGCGTCAGTAGCGACTTCTGTTTCATGGGGGCTCCTTTCCTGAGGCGACTTACCGTCGCCTCACGGCTAACGGTTAGTGCGTGGCCAGTGCAATCAGACGAACTTGTCGGGCAACATGCCCACCGGTGCTTATTCTCATTATCTCCCTGGGCCATTAAGTGCTCTATCAAACTTTCAACTCTTCTCTTACGATATTTTCAGCAATTTTCATGATGTCCTCCTAAATTTTAAAACGAGCCGTTTATCGTCATGCTCAGGACGGACTGCTTAGTTATTGCAGTCTACCTGGACAACCCATAATCTAGCGGTATCTTTCAAGTGCCATTCAAGCTGCTTCTGGCTCGTTATGGAATCTCCACCCTCACCGAAAAGCTGGCACGCATTAGCATGGTAGCCGCTCGCTCGACTGAACTGATATCGAGACAGGTAGTGTCCATCTACTTGCTGGAACTCCTCGTTAAATATCTGCTCGTCGTTATAGCTGTCTAGCATAATGCGGATAGTCGCTATTGTTTGCTTGAACTCTGCAAGTTGACCTTGCATCGCATCCTGTACCATAGCTCGCGCTTTCTTGGTGCTCAGACGCATCGGTTTCCAGCAATCTTCCCACCGGCTATCGTCAGCTTCGGTGTGATACCAGTCAAACTCTCTCCATTCGATGAGATCCATCATCACCGAATCTGCCTGACTATTCGCTTCTTCAGCGCTATCAGCTTCAACTATCAATCGTACTAAGTAATGCATATCTAAACTCCTTTAGGATTAAACTTTGTCGGGCAGTTTCAAAAGTCCTACCCAGGACTAAAAAACCGAGGAGCTAGTACTCCTCGGCTAACATGATGGTGAGAACTCGTCTACACCCCGGGTCTAGCGGATCGCACCCACTAGACAAGTCCTGTGTGTAGTAATCTATCTTCCAAAAGACTTTGTTACCGGCTACCGTAAACGAGCCAAAATCATGCTCGCCGTAGGGGTCGTTGTCTTCCGTGAATTTGCTAAAGTCCTGCACGGCGACGAAGATTTCACTGATAGTCACTTCATCGAGCGACATGATGCCTCGTGTCGCCATGTAGTTCGCAGCATTACTGCGTGCCGCGTCATTCAACGCAGCAATCTTTGCTGATGTTTCGTTTGCTATTGTTTCGGTGTCCATAAGACCCTCCTTGCTTTATCGAGAGGACTTCCTGCCTCTCTGTCAAAAGGGCTCGGGATGAATCCGCAAGGGTCAAGGTGGAGCGCCCCTTGACGTTTACCAAGGGACGAACGACCTTGGGGCTTGTGGTTCACCCGTATAATGAAAAGACAGAGGGAGGAAGCCTCTTACACGACTACATTCAGTTCCGTACAACATGACAATAAAAGCAGTTTATCGTCATGCTCAGGACGATCATCTGCTAGAGACTTGGGATTATGATGTCCGATGTCATACCTATGTGAGATACGCTATCGGCTACATCGCCCTTATCATCAAGCCATACCTGGATGTAGAAAGGCTCGGTGTACCAGTCGTACTGTTCTGCGACTTGCACCCAGAACCGCCTATGGCGCTCGATTTGTTCTTTTGTTTCCTTACTAATGACAGTTGTACGCATATCAGTCTCCTTAAAGCTTAGTTTGAGCAGTTTTAGTCATGCCCGGGACTATTTCGCTACTGGTTCGCTGCGACGACTTCAACCCAGTCAATTCGACCGAGAGAAGTGTTGAGCAGGTCGCCCACAATACCGATACTGTTGTCGGTATCTGTGATAAATCGGACGTATCGTTCAAGTTCCTCTGCTTGCTCATCAAGATCGAAGTTCTTGATGATTTCACAAAGCTCATCGTAATAGCACCTTTCGTTAGTGAGCCACATGTTCACTAACCACGTCTCTCGATTACTCCACCCGTTATACTCGGTGGCTACAGTTTGTGTTGCTTCTGCTACGTGCATGATATTCTCCTTTAGTTTACGTAACGGAGTGATCTGACGGGGTCGCATGGCAAAGGTGTCACAGGTGGAGATTCCCCTTGAATACATCAATTAAAAGAAAATCGTATTCAGGGGTGAATACGACCTTGATGCGTTTGCTCGACCCGTATAATGAACGAGTACGTGAAGTGAAGAGATTAATTAATAATACTTTTTATTGTATAATCGAGCCATGACGACCGAAGTAAAACAAAAGACCGAAAAACCTGAAACCAAACACTACTCGAAAAAACGAAAAGTTCTCTCGGCTATCCTATGGATCATAGGCTGGCCATTCATCATCGGCTTCGTTGCGTTTATTATTGCCATTACCGCTGGGAATGCCATAGTAGATGGTGGAAATATGAATAGCCCGCAAGGCTATCATATACGAGCATTGTGGTCGATTTATGTGGGCGTGCTCGTTATCGTTTGCTATCTGTTTATCTGGCTCAAGTCCCGCAAGAAGAATCCGCTCAATAGGATCAGCGCCAACGTACTTCGTACATATATGTGGCTTGGCATTATCGTCGGCACGATTGTCACGGTCGTAATTCCTGATCCGCAAGTATCTACTGCTAACGCAGGAATCAATGTGCAGCAGACCAATACACTGTTCAAGCCAGACCTACAGTCTGATGCAACAATCAACGCATCCTTAGCTAAGGTCGGTGCATCTGACACGAAGTGGGTTGAAACAAAGTTCGTTGCTGGTTATGACGACAAAGTTCTTGACGGACAGGCCGGTGAGTACCAAGCATTTATCGACACAGCTGGCAACTGGTCATACGGCGTACTGACCGTAAAACAAGGAACGACTGGCAATGTTCTCGATGTTGTCGTTGCGCATGAGTACCTGCATCATATATGGTTCAAGGCGCTTGATGACGGCACGAAAACGAAGCTCACAAGTGACCTTATCTCTATCTATGGTAAAGACCCTGTAATGCAAGAGCGTGTAAAATCATACACAGAGAAGCAGACCCTCCAGCCAACAGAGCTATTCTCTTATTACTGCACCGAGGCTTCTGATCGTCTTCTCACTTCGTATATCGTGTCTGAGTGCAATAAATACATTAACCGTAGTGCATTGCAACTAGCGAGGTAAAAAAACTATGAGTACATGGGTAATCGCATCAAATCCAGCAACCTACAATGCCGAGGCATCGCTTCAAACTAATGGCCAAATGGACTGGGTAACGAACAATAAGTTTGAGGTTGGTGATTTCGTGTATGTATACGAAGTTATCCCTCCCCGTGGGCGAGGTGGAATAGTTTATAAGTTGGAAGTGGTGGCTGACGATATAACTATGACCACTAAAATTGATGACCGTCGATTCTGGGCTGGGGGTGTCTACCCTAAAGACCTCGCAAGCTTTCCGCGAATTTTTCGCTTGAAGCTTTTAGGTGAAGCTGAGGACGGGGTTATCCCTCTTAAAGAGTTGAAGAAGCGTGGATTTACAGCACCGCAAGGGCTGGCTAATTCACTCGATACTAATCCGGCCTTGATCGAATACATTGAGGATTTCATCGTATGAGTTCAAAAAAGAAGAGACGACCACTAACTCAAGAAGAAACTGACGAGATTATTACAGTTATCTTGCCTACAATAAACTCATGACAGAAAAGCAAAGGGAGACAACCATGGCCAATAAAAAGAAAAGTTCAATCATTAAGTGGATTATCATTGGGGTTGCGATCATTGCCCTCGGCATTGGGGGATTCTTTGGTTACAAGGCGTACGGAAACTACCTCGCTAACAAAGTCTACGCTCCAAATGATAACGTAGGATTTCCTGACTTCGATATTAAAGTTACTAAGGCCGAGTTCAAGAATGTCGATCTTCCAATTGATAAAGATACCGTCAAAAAATACGGTGCTATCGATAAGAAAGAAAATTGCGACACCATGTCAAAGGAAAATACATACTGGAAAGCGTGGGATGGTGATATTAATGCTCCGTGGGTAAAATACGGGCCATCTGATTTTAATATCTGTATCCGACGCAATGACTCCCGGGATGCTATTACAAAGTACACTTCTGAGAATAAACAGCTTGTCGTTGACTATATAATCACAGCAAAAAACAACGTAAATGCAAAAGACGTATCAATTGCTCTAGAACCTGATAGCGGCCGCAAGTTGGACACTAAGGTAGATGCCTTTAATGCAAATCAGTTCTTTGAGCTTGGTGCCCAGTACACACTTCCTGATGGCCTCGCCATTGGTGCGCCTGGCCCTGTTTACACATCCGAGCATTCTCAAAACTACACGCCATTTCATAAGGGTGAACTAGGTGGCAATATCAATACTGGTATCGAACGTAAAGGAAATCTATATACTGACATTCGTAATTCCGAGAGTAGTATCGACCTCAAGATAACGTATCACGGCCAGACGCGCATAGTTCGCATTACGCACTAATTTTGCTACAATCACATTAAGAAGATTCGTGTTTCACGCATTGCGAGGAAACAGGAGTCTTCTTTAATATGTGCAAGCAATTCTGGGTATTGATTGTTATGAATAAGTCGGTGAAGTAAGGTAAAATAAGAATAAGATATGAGACGCCTGATACAAAAAAGTATTTCACTTTCTTTAGCGATGTTATTGAGTCTGCTCAGTGTTGGGATTCACGTCACCGCGCTCTCGTCCTACTCGACTCACACAAGCAACGGAACGAGTCATGGAACAAGTTCATCAAGCTGTATTAGTATCTGTGCGTTAGTCAGTGCTTATAAAAACGAGCTTACAGAGAGGGAGGATGATGAACCGCCTACCCCATTTTACCTAAAGTTTCAAGCTTCACCACTCTTGGCGCTGCAAGTGGAGCACCGCCAGCAAGCCAACCGTCTTGTAAATTTTGAGCCACCCCCAGGGTCACCAGCATATATTCGCTTGGCTGTCTTTCGTGCCTGAAAAAATCTATTTATTTATCAATAAATAGATAGCTTTGGAGGTGCGTATGCATAAAAAAATTACAAATATCATAGTAATCAGTCTGATTATCACGGCCATATTGATCTGGGCGTATATATGGCTAGTAAAGCCCTAAGGACACAAGGATGATCGAAGACAACAAGGATAAAAGCTCAAGAGCTATATCTGGTCACTTGGCCAAGCTACGACGAGTCATGAGAGGGATACTTATTCTAGCGGGGCTTATGGCGAGTCTAATGCTGGTGTACAGTGGCTATATCTATGCGAGTTCGCCAGCTGTTATTCGTAACCCGAAACTCGAGCACTACCACTTCCGTATGCAGATACTGGTAAACGGCAAAGCCGAAGACTTTAGCAGCAAGGCATACCAGACTGGCTATGCTAAAGACCAGTGCAACGCCAACCTGCCAGAGCAGCCCATACACTTCCACGATAATAAAGACCAGTTTACCCACATTCACTGGGAGGGTATGACCGGTGGTATGGTAATGAAATACTACGGCTGGAACTATATCGGGGGCTTTGACAAAGCACTTGGGTACAAACTGGATGATATAAGCAATATTCAAAAAGTGACCACTCATGGCAACTATCTACCGCAAGTGCCCAAAAATGCCACATTTTATGTCTATACGGGTAACGAAAAAGGCTACAAACTACGCAGCTTCGATGACTGGAAGAATCAAGACCTCGAAGAGTTTTTTGGCACGACCAGCAACTCACCTGCTCATGACATCAATAAAAATGGTGGCGAGCAGGCCAGCCTGATGAACCAGTTATTCCCGACCGCCTATGCTCATGGCAACGAAAACGATAGTAAAGCTGATAATGATCAGGAAACTGAAACGGAAAAGTTAACCCGTATCAACAATTTGCTTGGTAACGTGGTGATATTCGTCCAAAAGGATAAACCAACCAGCCAGCAGATAAAAGACCGCTTTAATGACCTTGAGCCGTTATCGGACAGCACCTGCGGTGGATAGTGTTGAATCAGTAAAGCATTAGATATATTAAGCAATGGAGAACATGAAATGAACAGAACATACATAATAATCGCAGTAATTGTCGTCGCATTTATCGGCCTCATTGTATATACAAAATCTGCTTCGCCTCAAGTGGAAAGTGGTGGATCTAGTAATTACTACGGCAAGCTTGATAGTAAGGTTGAATTGACAGAATTTGTCGACTTTCAATGCGAAGCCTGTTATGCGTTTTACCCGACAGTAAAAGAGGTAAAAGAGAAATACAAAGACCGAGTAAAGTTTAGGGTTAGGTACTTCCCGATTTCAAGTGGCCACCAGTTTGCCCGTATGGGAGCGGCCAACGCCGAAGCTGCGGCTAAGCAAGGCAAGTTCTGGGAAATGCACGACAAAATATTTGAAGGCCAAAAGACATGGGAGCAGTCTCAGGATCCACAGGAATACTTTGACCAGTACGCAAAGGAGATTGGCTTGAATATAGAAAAGCTTAAAAAAGACATCAAAGACCCTATGACATCTGCGACGATTAACGCGGACTTGGACGAGGTAAAACGGCTCGGCGGTGATGGTACGCCGACGTTTGCCCTCAATGGTAAGAAGATTGAGAACCCAGACAATTCCGTCGAAGCTTTTACGAAAGTACTTGACGAGGCGCTAGAGACAACAAACTAATTTACTATAGAATGGAGTATATATGAAGTGCCCAATCGATAACGCAGAACTTGTCATGACTGAGCGGCAAAACGTCGAGATTGACTATTGCCCGAAATGTCGTGGTGTCTGGCTTGACAGAGGCGAGCTAGATAAGATTATTGAAAGAGTGAATAACGACCAAAAGAGCGGGCAGTCTGATGCATATATCCCTCAGACTGACTCTCCTTCAGGACGTGATGACAACCGCGGTTACGACAAAAAGAAGTGTCGTGAGTCGTGGTTTGGGGAGTTATTTGACTAACATGGTTAGGTATAAATTATAGATGGTTGATGTCAGTGCCGCTCGTGCCCTTATGGCCGACAGCTTAGGATTTCATATAATCTTCGCCCTCTTGGGCGTTGGTTTACCACTTGTAATCTTGCTCATCGAACAATTAGGAATACGACGCAATGATCCTCTCATTCTTGAACATGCCCGACGGCTGAGCATAGCAACAATCATTCTTGTCGTGGCTGGTGTTGCGTCGGGAACTATCATCTCAATCCAAATGTCGCTAATGTGGGGCAAGCTGATTGAATTTGGTGGTCCAATTATGGGGCTTGCTTTCGGCTGGGAGGGCTACGCCTTTATGCTAGAGGCCGTATTTCTGGCATTCTATGTTTCTACCTGGGGAAAGGTAAAGGGTTGGAAGCACTGGCTGTTGGGCATACCTGTAGCTATTGGTTCGTTTGGGTCAGCATTTGCTATCACGCTTGGTAATGCATGGATGCAAAATCCAGGCATGCTGAACATTGTGGATGGGGTGGTACAAACGGATAATCCGCTTGGGGCACTACTCACCAAAACAGCCTTTTTTATGGTGAGCCACTCGGTTGCTGGGTACTACCTTGCCACGGTACTTTGTGTACTCGGTATCTATGCTTTCTATACATTGAAGTTTAAGCCCAGCGGTAAAGATCGACAGGCAGTCAGACATATCATGTTTCGCTTGTCGGCTACAGCAGTGTTTTTTGTAGCGGTAACAGCTGTACTCGGGCATTTTCAATCGCAATACCTCGCAGAGTCGCAACCCCGAAAGTTTGCAGCCATAGAGCTAAACGAAAAAACTCGCACGAACGCTCCGTACATCATTGGCGGAGAGTGGCAAGAGGATGGTACGGTGGAAGGTGGTATACGGATACCTAGCATGCTGAGTATTTTAGCTGGCAACAATCCTTCAGCAGAAGTGAAGGGGCTGCAGGACTTTCCAAAAAACACTTGGCCGATGCTGTTTATAAATATTTTATTTGAGTCAAAGCTACTGCTTGTAGCGATCGTATCTGGCGTATCGATTTTATTTACGGCGCTGCATTACAAAAAACTACACGCTAAGTATCGTGCCTGGCGCTACAAAAAGCCACTATTGATAGCCTTGCTACCGCTCGGTCCACTAACGATAATAATCGTGGAACTTGGCTGGATGGTTGCAGAGTTTGGTCGTCAACCATTCGTGGTTAATGGTTATATGCGTACCGATCAAGCCTTTTCGGGGCAAATAGGTTCGTGGGGTTATATATTCCCAGTTCTGTTTATATTTTTGTTTATCGTTACGACGATTGCACTCTGGTTATTGTTTAAGAAGCAGGGCAAAATTAAACCAGCGAAAGGCTTACTGTAATGCCGGCACTCTGGTTTGTGATCGTGCCACTGATAATTTACATACCAATGTTTCTGGTTGAGTTGTATATTGCATTTCGTCGCATCGGTAAGCCCTTAGACAAAGGCGGTGAATATCTGCACGCTACCTGGGAAGCAACACATACCTTTCTGATACTAGGACTCAATTATTTCATGTGGCTATACAGCTCAGCGATAGTTGATGTTGCAAGATTAGTCTTTGTGCCGCTCATTCTGTTTGGTGCAGTATTCATTGTTCGGGCAATATTATATATGTATTTGTTCTATATCAAGAAATCTAACAAGCCAAATCTCATCGTTGACTGGTCATTTGCACTGTGTCATATCATACTGTTTGTTTGCATAAGCCTCGTTACTCTCACTACTGCCCAACTACTACTTGTTGGTAGCTATGAGCCAAATCATATCTTACTGCCATTGCTGTACCCAGGATTATTCCTGATGGTACCGCTTATAAGCGTTCCGTTATACTTTTTATATAAAACCAAAAAATAAAGATGGTGATAAACTAGACGTATGGCTCACGCGCATGAAACAAAAGATGGCAGTATAAAGTTTGGATTGATTCTCAATAGTTTATATACAATTGTGGAGTTTGGCTTCGGGCTCTTTACGGGTTCGCTAGCCTTGATTGCTGATGCAACCCACAACCTGACTGATACTTTTACGCTGACAGTTTCGTATTTTGCGAATCGGCTGTCTAAACGGGAGGCTAACGCAAGTAAGACATTTGGTTATGGACGAGCAACTATTTTGGCTGCACTATTGAACGCCAGTGTTATGATAGCCATTGCTGGATTTATTGGTTTTGAAGCGATACAGCGCTTTAGAAATCCAGTAGATGTTGAGGGCGGCATTGTTGCGATTGTGGCGACCGTAGGTATAGCTGTAAATGGTTCTATAGCCTACGTGCTATCTAAGAATCGAAATGACCTGAATATGCGTAGTGCTTTTATCGATATGGCGTTCGATGCACTGTCGTCACTTGGAGCTGTCATCGCCGGTCTACTAATGCTTTTTACCGATATGCCACACGTTGATGCTGTAGTAGGTCTTCTCATTGCAGTTTTACTACTCTACAACACTATAAAGATACTTAAAGAAGCTGTTCAAATATTGCTCGAGGGCACACCAAAAGATTTAGATATTACAGAAATAACCAATGCTATAGGCACTCACGACAAGGTACTTCAAGTCGATGACATGCACGTTTGGGCAATACGTTCAGGATACAACACACTCAGCTGCCATATTGTTATCGAGGAGGGCGAGTTGATAAATAGTCGCAAGATAGTAGAAGAGGTCAAACGATTACTACGACAAAACTATTTTATTGATCATGCTACTATCGAGGTAGAACTCGAAGAGTGCCTAGAACACGACGAACACGAAAAGCATTGAAAAAGACACCTGTTTTATCGCACTATCGCTTTTGAGTAGTTGTTGCCATAACACAACATCATACTTCGATTTTTCTTTAGAAAAGTCGAAGTCTCACGCGACCGGCTTCATCTCCGATAATTCATCACTGGCTTTTTTGGTCGCGTGATTTGTCTTTGGTTTACGCTTTGTACTCGGCTTTTTAATAGGCTTCGGTTCTGGCTCGATTATTTCCGCTTCGGCCGCTACTTCAATCCTTTTTGCATAAAGTTCTCTTGAGGATTTAAGGACTTCTTCGGCAGTAGACTCACTACCATTCTCCTCAACAACAATAGTCATGCCGGACATAGGTTCTTGCGCATTTACGGCTGAGATTCGGACGTAGTACGAATACGCTGGCAGATTGGCTATTTCACCCTGGTCAATGAATGGCATGAAAAGTGGTAAGACGAGGCGTTCGTCCACTGGACTACCAGATCGGAAACATACGACCGTACCCACATTCGCAAGTATGATATCGACAAGGCGTTGCTCGTCTTGCTGTGAAGTAGACTGCTCTGCCATTGTCAGGAATAGCTTGTACTTGCGAGCCTCTGATAACATTTGCACAAACCCTGTTGTAGCGAAGTTTTGAAACTCGTCAACATAGAGATAGTATGGCGAGCGATCACTTTGGCCGATACGGGCACGGCGCAAGGCCGCTGTTTGTATCTTTGCGAGTACTGTCGTGCCGAAAAGTGCTGACGTATCTTCACCGAGCAAGCCCTTTGAGAAGTTACAGATCAATATCTTTTTGCCAGCAAGTACATCTTCAAAGTTGATAGTTGATTTTGGCTGTTCAAGCATCCGGCGTGCTGAAGCCGAGAATAGGAAGCGACCGATTTTGGCCGTGATGCCAGCCGCCATCTTAACTTTCTGCATATCACCGGCTTTGCCAATCTCATTGCTCCAAAAGTCTTTCAAGTTTTTATCCTCAAGGCCTTTCACCACCTTGCGCCTAAACTTTGCGTCATTCAGTAATTCAAAGATAGTGAAAAGCGTCGGCTCTTCGAGCGTTAAAGCAGTCTGAATCGCATTTCGCAGCACGTATTCAATGCGATGGCCGCCAGAGTCATCATCAGAGAATATCTTACGTAATACAGATATCGTGGCTTCTGTGATAAGGTCTTTCTCGCGCAGCAAGTCATCCCCCGTAAGATCAGGCGATAGCTCCAATAGATTCATGCCAATTGGGTACATAAGGTCGTCGGGGTTCATGTATATTACGTCTTTTACGCGATCCTCAGGGATGTAGCGCAAAATCCTCTCTGCTAAGTCACCGTGCGGATCAATGACCGCAAGGCCATTGCCAGCGCGAATATCTTGCAGGATTTCATAAAACAGCATGGTTGTTTTACCGTTGCCCGTACCACCGATAATATACATATGTCGTTCGCGCTCTGCTTCCGTCAGACCAATTGGAGTAATTGTCTCATGATGATGGTTTTCGCCGATCTTGATTGCCAGTTTCTTGCCGGACTTTAGCGACACCGGCGCAGGCAGTGTGCGACTAAGTGATGTGATGAGATTGTCTGTTTTGCTAACCTGGCTCGACGGGAAGTGGTAGAGGCTCGCTAGCTCAGTCGATGCAAGAATCAGCGAGGCACGACGCGAAAACGTCGGCAACCGATTTGCTGCGGCTTTTTGTCGGATCGTATCGAGAATGGGCAGAGACATTTTTGCCTTGAGTGATTGATATGGTGGAACGCTATAGCCATCAAGTGCCGACCTTAGTGCTGAGATGTGTTGTTTTGCCTCTGGGCTTTTGACCAAAACTCTCAAGCTGACTTGAAAAAGTGGACGCGTCACTTTTTGGTGCATTGTTTCCATGAGTTCCAGTTCAAAGGCGCTTAGTGTTCGTGATGGTCTGTCGTGTGTGCTTACTCGCGCCTGTTGCTGCACGGTACGAGATTTAGAGCTGTAGTACTCTTTATGACCAAATGTCGTACCCATATACACTTCACCAGCTAGATCGGTAAGTCCCGATGAAGCTTTGCCAAAAATGTTTGTAAAACGTCCGAGTATGGTTAGCTGTTTACCGCTCACTTGCTGCAAGATATTTTCGTTGCCGAGAATCTTATGTGAAAGTATATCGGCTTCACGTAGCCTGACCGGTGTAGCGACGATTTGTAGAGTAATTTCTTCGTCGTCGTTTAGCTTTGTCATCGCACCTGTGACGTATGACAAAGGGTCGTGTTGTTCGATCACAGAGGTCAATGTAAGGGGTAGAACATAGTGTCCAGTTTCCTTAAAGTCGATGACCTTATCGACGTCACCTATGTCACGATCAACTTCTTTAACCTTGGAATCCGGAATATACGATGTGATCGTCTTCTGTATGTTTTTCGAACGTGTTTTCTCAACCTGTAGCAAATAGCGAATACCGTCTTTGCGTGTCGATACAATCTCAAAACTCATCACTGGCGCACGATTGTACAGTTTCTCCTTGAGCTGCCTAGCGGCACGAGCACCGTGGATTACAGAAAAGAGTTGTTCGGTAGCTTCTGGTGTTTTTGCAATACTGGCCGGTGGCGTAATCTCAAGCCAAACCATATCGCGGCGTAGGAGGTGACGACGGTTGAAAAGTGCGCGTACAAAGATAACCACGATGAACGTAACGACGATAGCCGCTAGAACGACAACAATGGGCTGCCAATGTTCAACGATGGATTCAAGATAGGCTTTGGTGTCCATGGCTCTCCTTTCTTGCCGTGTATAAATGTATAAAACTGCGCCGAATCTTTCGAGAACGTCCGCTGCGAAACCACATTCAGATGCGGTGCGTTCATCTCTGATATCGTCCAGTCTCCAGTTTTGTCATCAACTTTAATGACATAGGCAACGTGACCCCAATCGCCCTCATCAGTCTGGAATACAGCATTTACGGCTGGCGTGTGGTTGACTTCATAGCCATCGGCACGAGCGCGATCATCCCATGTATTCGCATTACCCCAGGTTGTAGGTATTGGAGTACCAGCCCAAAGCCGCATCGCGAATGACCAATAGGTACAGTTGCCCCATTCGTAGGTATCTCCAGGAACAGGGCCACCCATATAGAAACCTTGAGTCTCGGCAGCTTTTGCATCTGGTGTGCCAGATAAAAAGCTCAGGACATCTGTACCCATCGACATGACGGCCATGAATGGCAATGACAGTATGACGACAAGGGTTGCAAGCACGAGTGATATAGTGCGCTTCGGATTATATCCAGCGACACCAAATAGCACTACGGCTGGATTCACGAGTACAGCTCCGCAGGGTTAGTGGTGATGAGAGGATGTTCTTTGTCAGATGCTACCACCTTGACGGCTACGTGGTTCTGATCGGCAATGATAAGTGCATCACCTCGTTCGCAAGTAAGCAGAAAGCTTTGTTCGTACTCACTCAGGTTAAACTCTGAGACGACATTTTTAATTGTTGTTGTGTCCTGACGCATCAGAATACGCAGTGCAGACTGTGATGCAATGGCACGGCCATAATCACTGCGCAGGAAGTCATTTGCTTGCTGCGAAATGATAGACACACCAAGATAGTACTTACGTGCGCGACGAACTAGACCGGCAACAAACCGAGCTGACTCTTCATGTTCCAGGAGCATCCAACCCTCGTCGATTATCAACAGACGCTTTTCAGGCGCGGCCATGACCTGATTCTTCACGAAGTTGCTGATGATGAGCATCATGATCTGACGCAAACTTTCCGGCAAATCCTTGATGTCGAAAATCACGAGTCGATTATCAAGCTTGATGTTTGTCTGTGCGTTAAATACATCCGCGAGTGAGCCTGATATATACCTCTCAAGCCGCTCACAAAGTTTTAGCTGTCCGAGAGACTGCAACTCTGCATACAAATCTTCAAGAAGTGGCTGCTGCTTCTTGGCTTTCTTGTAGATTTTGAGAATTGCTTTATCAACTGAGGCTTTCTCGCGCGAGGACAATCCCTCGGCCATCAGACTAATTACTTCAGTAAGGTCTTGGGCATGTTCAGACAGGTCACTAATCTTATGAAACGTCGTCGCCAAATCAAACGGATTGATCTTTTGCTTACTCTTGGCAGATAGCTTGATGTACGTGCCTTTGACGGATTCAGTAAGTCGTTTGTATTCACGCTCCGGGTCGATGACGATGACTTTAGTACCTTGCATGAGCTGGCGTAAAATCTCCACTTTTGTCGTGTAGCTCTTGCCTGAGCCAGACTGAGCGAACACAATACTATTCGCATTATGCAGACTAAACCGATCGAGGATAACGAGTGAGTTGTTTGATTTATTGACTCCGTACAAAATACCAGATTCCTGTACAAGTTCCGAAGACATAAATGGGAATGTCAAGGCGGCCGAACTACTGTCTAGGTTTCGCTTCTGACCAAGTTGATCTTCGCCACGAGGCAAGATAGATTGCAATGCTTCGAGCTGCTGATAGCGTGCGACTTTTGAATAGAACAACCGTGCTGACATTGTAGCTTCGAGTAGCTGTGTCGTCTTGTCTAGCTCCTCTAGACTCTCGGCCCGAATACTGACATAGATTGCCATTTGGAATAGCTTTTCTTGGCCACGTTGGATTTTGTCACGTAGCTCCATCGCAGATTCTAGCGGATCAGTAATCTCCGAGCCGACAATCTTTCCAGCACGCATCATGGCACGTTTAGTAGATTCAAGCTCAGTAATCTTACGATGCAATTTCGGCAATGCCGATAACGCGCTCACTTCATGTAAATGGTAGCTGATATCCGAGTTATGGTTGAAATTGATGAGGCTGTCCATCCAGCCAGAGTTCGCGACAAAAGGATATCCCGATATGTAGAGGGTGCGAATATATACGCCGTCGATACAAAGATAATCAACATTTTCTTCAAGTCCTGCGTATGACAGCGTGTCGATTGCATCCTGTTCGCCAAAAGCAATAGTTAGCTCTTTCTGGCGGTCGATCCGTGCTTGCCGACGCTTCTTAATTGGCGTCATGATAGGGTCAACAACTTTATGACTGAGCTTATTTAGTTTTTCGAGTTTTACGGGCATGGGTTTCTTCTCCTTTCTCGACAAGTGCGGTATGTATCAACTGCAATGCCTGTTCGGTTAGCGGCTGTACCTTTGCCTGGGTTGGGCTATAGAAGCTATAGAACAAATCAAGCACCTCAAGACTATCCAGTTGATTAGTGTGCATACCGAGTCGTGTCATACCTTTAGCCACGATGTCGAGCTTAATGTTTAGCTGTTCTTCGATAAGCTCAAAGTCCGCTTTACCGTTCGGCCTGTAAGGAACAATGACGTAGAAGTGTCGGGTGAGAATCTTGTTGTTCGTGATGAGCGATCTAATGAACTCGTCGTAATTAATCAACTGAGAGCGGTAGATTTCCTCAGTCTCGTCGTCTAGTCGTTCTGTCAGGTCTTCAAGGTACTTATCCATATCAATTTCACGAGTACGTATAAGTATTTGGAGGGATGATCCGACGGAGTTTAGAAAACTCTCATATATGTCGATGATTGCGTCTTGTTCCTCTTCGCTACGCAATTCAAAATTAAGCGATGATACTTGCAGAATTGCACGGTACTCGTTATTTGGCAGCATAAGTACACCATCGCGTACACCTTTGATCGCGATCTGATTACGTGAACTGGTTTTACTCTTCGATTTCTGTAAGGCGAACATTTAGGCCTCCTTTCTTTGTGGTTTCAAAACGAACTCTTGCGGCAGGATTTTCAATGGTTGCGAGGATTCTTGCGGTATCGGGGGTATTCAAACGAGGTAATGCAATTCGTTCTTTGCTTTTGGCAGTCGTTTTATCTTCCTCTTTTACCTCAGAGACGACTGGATAATCTTGTCGCAGGGTCAACACATTTTTGTTAAAGAGATAATACTTCGGCCGGACATTGTAGCGAGATATTGTTACGAGCCACGAGGCGAGGATTCTTCCTTTTATGCGTATCGCAAGGATGCAGCAGACGAGCGCCAATATGCCCATGATGAGATATTTATACAGAGCGCTCCCCATAAACGGAGGGAGGAGAGCGAACAGTGCCGCACTTACGAATACGGGGATAATCATCAGGAGCATCTGAGAGAAGCCAAGGTTACCAATAATTCGATCTTCTACGGTTGTAACCTGAGCTGGTACGACTGTTACTTTCATCCTATTTTGTCCTTGCTATTGTTTTTAGGGTGGTTGATTCTGGTGACTTTGACTGCCGGAGCTTCATAGGTCGTGCCAGTGGATTTTGGTGTCCCTTTTGGATTTGGTGTTGCGGTATGGGTAATTTCTGCGTTACCTTTCTTGTTCGAGTAGCTGACACTTTGGGTTTTACCAGTACGAACAGCTCGCGACTCTACGCTCGACATTGCACGAGCCTTTTTAGCGCTGTCAGTCTTTGAGCGAACGGTGCTGGCGGCGGCTTTGCCTTTGCCGGTCATGTAGCTTACGCCATTGATAAATTGACCTCCTAGCTTACGCATGTTTCGCGCTCCCATGCTGACGTAGCTGAATTGCATCATGACACTCTGCGTTTTCAGTAAGGCCATGACGGTAGCCAGTCCAACGACCATCGCCATGAGCGTGTCTGGAACATCATTACCGCTACTTGCCGCCATGCCAGTGAACAGAGATGCGGATAGCTGAAGAATGACGACATGTACGAATAGTACAAAGATGGTTGAGAGGTACGTTTTGAATGCTGTCTCTGCAAAATCTCGGAAGCCAGGTACAAGCCAGAGTAGTGTAACCAGTGGAGACAATACTGCACCGATGAATAGCGTTACTAAACGTCCAACATAGTACACCAGCAGGATGACCGAGAAGACAATAAACGCCATCATCATGATTAGCGCTGCCAATCCCTGACCCCCTGCCTCTTTTACGACAGATGTTAGAGTGTCCCACACTGATGATGCGCCAGACACTTTGCCTACCGCAGTTATGAGCGCATTCGATAACTCGATGATTCCATCAATAAAGAATATCGACGTATTCATGAGCAAGAAAACCAATGCAACTCGGGGGAGAAGATGCTTGAACTCTATCTCATCGAATCCGAACGTCGAAGCACTCATGACATGGAAGCCTAACAGCGCGATAATCACGACAAACAGTACATCGGATATACCGACTATTGCCAGCCAGAAGTTGAAAACACTTTGATTCTCCGCCATCAGGGGCGTTGACTTCGTGAAGAAGTTGAGCGCATCCAGGAATGGCGTTGCGACTGCCTGTATGATGTTGTTGAGGAAGCCCGTGACAGCCTTAATCAGAATATCTATCAGCCCATTACCTACGTCATTTGGAGGGATTGACTGTAGGTTTGGCAAGGTCGCGTTATTAACATCGTGCGGCGACCCGTAGGCATTCGACAGTATTGAAACAAGGGTTGCGGCGGCCAGAACAATCAGCAGCCCTAAGAGTGCATTTTTCAGAACATGCTTAGCGTGATCCATTTGCTCTGGCTTGCCACTGCTTGTCATGTAAAGGTAGCCAGCGTTTACAATAAAGAACACGCAAGCTATCGAAGCAAGTGCAGCAAGTGTTTGTATCGTCGGTGCAACGTAATTTTGCATGGCCGTTACAGCACCGGACGTATCAGCAAACAGCGTTAAACTCGTCGCTAGGACGTCACCCATACCCCAAAACATACTCTAGCTACCCTCCGAATGATTGGGTGGCCAGTGTCGTAACGATATTGCTTATGACGAACGCAGCGATGACAATAGCGAGGCCAATAGCCGACCATGTCAATGTACGCTTTGCTTTGTCGAGCTGCTCAGGATTGCCCGAGCTAGTAATGTAGGTGAAACCGCCAGCAACAAAAAAGCCGGTCGCGACAAGACCAGCCAAACCTGCGATAACCTTAATGACATTGCGTATGAAGTTCTCGACTTGCGCAACGTCACCCCCTGCGGCAAACGCTGGAGCAGCAAGCACAATTGGCGCTCCGACGGCCACAATAAGCCCTACTATTTTTATTTCCGTGGAACTTCTGATCATTATAACCCTCCGTGAATATATAAAATATTGTGATTTGAATATATCACGAAACGTGTCATAGCTTGTTTAGCATAAACATTTTCAGCGAAAACACAAGCTTTTTCTACTTCTGTCAATGGTGTAGTTAATTCTACAACTGATTACATCATCATGACTATCTAAGGGAGCAATGTCGGAGACGTTTTTCGTTCCGAATGGATTTTCCTAGAATAGCAAGTTTTATTACTAAGTCAACCGCCGGAGCTTCCAACTTGGTTAGAGAAAACATTCTACTTTAGGTAGGCACAATTAGATTCGATATTATACACTTTTTACAGGAAGTAATCTATTTAGGTCATGGTATAATATACATGATGAAGTCTAAGCAGAGTACGCCGTATGCGCCTCTACTAATAGAGTCCATGCGTTCGCTTGGATATTCCTTTGACACGGCCATTGCTGATCTTATTGATAATAGCGTTAGCGCAGAAGCTAAAAGTATTCGAATTTTGCTAGACCCTTCAGATGACCCGCAGCTAATTATTTTTGATGACGGTCACGGAATGGATTCCGACACACTTGAAGAAGCATTGCGCTTCGGAAGTCGCGGACCAAGCGAGGTGCGCGCAAAGCACGATCTCGGGAGATTCGGCTTAGGGTTAAAATCTGCATCCTTGTCTCAATGTCGTCGGCTAATTGTAGCAAGCAAGCACGGCGGCAACCTCTGTTGCTTTTCGTGGGATTTAGATGAAGTACAACGGACAAATGACTGGTCAGTGCTCGAATACTCACAAGAAGAAATTGCAGCCCTTCCGTCAATAGATCTCTTTGATACTGTTGAATCTGGAACGTACGTTTTGCTTCAAAATTTCGATAGGATTACTGCGTCATCACACGACGTGAAGAAGACGCTTGACGGCTTGATCGAAGCAGCCGAAAATCACTTGTCTCTCGTATTTCATCGTATTATCTCCGAAGACGGTGTCAAGATTATTATCAATGGGCGACCTATCGAACCTAAAGACCCATTCCTAGAGGATCACAAGTCCACCCAACGCCTACGTCAACAAAGCATCACTATCGATGGAGAGACAATCACACTTCAGCCATACATCCTACCGCACAGGAACAAACTCTCACGTGACGACCTTCGTAAAGTTGGAGGATCCGACGACCTTCGGACGAATCAAGGCTTCTATATTTATCGTTGCAAGCGCTTAATTCTCTGGGGTACTTGGTTTAGGTTACTTGGTAAGGACGAACTCAACAAACTTGCTCGCGTTAAAGTAGATATTCCAAATTCGCTTGATGAGATATGGAGCATTGACGTAAAAAAGAGTACCGCAAACCTTCCGGATAAAATACGCAAAAATCTATACGGTAGTGTAAAAGAATCAGTTTTCGGTAGCAAGAAAGTTATTGAGCACCGGGGAAAGATGGTTCGTAGTGAAGATACGCATTACATCTGGGAGCGACTTACAGAACGAGACGGATCTATTTCATATTCGATCAATCGCGAGTTGCCGCAAGTTCAGATCATTCACAATAAGCTAGACCAAGAGGCTCAGCGCACTTTGGATTTGCTTCTAAAAACCATTGAGCAGAACTTTCCGGCAAGTAGAGTTTACCTTGATGTGGCAGATGGCGAAATCAGCCATCCTACAGAGGATATAGATAAAATGAAAATTGACATTGAAATGCAGCTCAACCAAGCAGCAGATATTGGACTCACTCGAAACGATTTGCTTGCTATTCTGCTTAATACAGAGCCGTATTCAAAATTCGAAGAGCTTCGACAGTTGTTTCAGGAAGGGAATAATGAATGACAAACGACCTTAAAAAATTCAAAGACATGATCAATACTCAGCTACCTAAAGCTGGTGATGACGAGCCAATAAGTGAAGACGCCATCAATACGATCGTGGAGAATACGTTTAAGGCTCGTTCCATTCTCGCTCTAGATATCTCAGAAGAAGAAAAAGAATCGGTTAGAAAAGAAATCCTATCTAATAACAAGATCCTGCTTGGCCTAGGCGCGGTTCTTGTACAGAAAAAACACGCTAAATGGTTTGCCCAACGAAAAGATACACTGCCGATGAAGTACTGGGAGCGATTTGAGCAATACCTGCTTCAAGATAGGGGTATGCCCACTAACGTCGTGAATAGCATGGACAAGGTATCGGACGAAGTCGTCGATCTGCTAGGCGATCCTACTCGAGGCGAGGACGTATCCGAGCAACGGCGCGGTTTGATTATTGGTGACGTGCAATCAGGCAAAACCATAAACTACAGCGGAATAATTTGTAAGGCCGTAGATGCAGGCTTCCGTACCGTTATTCTTCTGACTGGTACCACCAACGACTTGCGACAACAGACTCAAATTCGTATAGATGAATCTTTCGTAGGTGTTGATAGTAATCTCATGAATGAAGAAGCAAACAAGTTAACGCCGATTGGGGTTGGCAAGTTTAACCCTGATCCTGCGTTGCGACCAATCGCATTCACCACCTCTGCTAAAGACTTCAATAAAAACACTGCTAAGCAACTTTCAATGACTCTCTCTCAAGGTATCGGAGAACGACCGATGCTGTTCGTAATTAAGAAGAACACCTCTGTACTCAAAAGCCTACTCGATTGGATTCAAAAACATAACCAAAATGAGAGCAGCAAAATTGATAACTCTGTTCTCATGATTGACGATGAAGCCGACTACGCTTCAGTTAACACAAAGAAAGCTGACGAAGATCCATCTAAAACTAACAAGTACATCGAGGATTTACTAAATATATTCAGATTCTCTAGCTACGTTGGTTTTACGGCTACGCCATACGCAAATATCTTTATCGACCCAGCCTCCGATGAGGAAATGGAGCGCGAAGGTTTATTTCCAAAAGACTATATCTACGCTCTCGATGCACCAACGAACTACATCGGTGCACGGAACATCTTCCCTGTAGGGTCTAAGTACCATCACATTTTGCGGGATATAGAAGATGCCGAAGAATACTACCCTATGCGCCACAAGAAGGAACACGACTTCGAAACTATCTCCAACAGTTTAAGGGAAGCAATTGACGCCTTCTTGTTAGCGAACGTGATTCGGGATTTGCGCGGCGACAAAACAACACACAGGTCAATGATGATAAACGTCACGCGTTTCGTGAATACACAGAAACTACTACACAAGGCAGTCAGGGAGCATTTAGCGGACATTAAGACTTCGATAAAGCTCTACGCTGGACTAGCACCAAGTAAAGCTCTTCAAAATGAGCATATCAATTCACTATTCGTTGCATTCGAGAAAGAGTACGGTAGTGCTGAATTTTCTTGGGATGAAGTTCAAGCGAATCTTTTTGACTCAGTGATGCCAGTACTAGCGCAAGTTGCGCATGGTGGTGGTGATGACCTCGACTACAGCCTATACCCAGATGGCCTAAGGACTATTGTTGTTGGTGGTCAACGACTCTCTCGCGGTTTGACGCTTGAGGGTTTGATCGTAAGTTATATATATCGAAACTCTATGGCATATGACACGCTTATGCAGATGGGACGTTGGTTTGGCTACAGGAGTAACTATGACGACCTGTGTCGAGTATGGATGGACAGTATAAGCCAAGCCTGGTATGCCTTCATTTGTGAAGCGACCGATGAGCTCCTCGCCGAAGTTCAAGTTATGCGCGACAAGGGAGCGACACCGTTAGAATTTGGATTAAAAGTTCGAAATGATCCAGATATACCACTTATCGTGACGGCTCGTAATAAGATGCGAACAGCCCAAGAGAAAGTCATCAATATCGCTCTCAGTGAAAAAGCGATTGAAACACCTCTTCTTTACAACGACCCTGCTAAGAATAATATCAATCTAGCTGCTACCCTCAAGTTGGTAGAAGAGAGTCGTGTAACAAAGTTCGAGAAGCAATACGGCGCGAAGAATGTCGATAAGGCGCAAATACTCGATTTTCTAAACAATATCGAGGTTCCTGTATCTAACGTGCGATTTGACCCAATTGCTGTCCACGCATTCATCAGCCAGTACGCAGGCAATGAACTCGACAAGTGGGATATCGTACTCATCTCTGGAAAAGGAGAGCCATACACAATCACCAATGGTATTACCATAGCGCGAAGCGACCGTAGTTTTGACATACCAACAGGTGATGCTATTCGAGTAAGTAAGAAAAAGAGCCGAATCGGTAGCCCGAGCGATCCAAAGTTTGGACTCACCAGTACTCAAATGGAGTACCTCAAGAGTAAGGTATCATACCTAACAAGCGATGCATACTTCCGCATTCAACGAAATCCTTTATTGATGATCTACTTCGTAAACCCCACTGAAGAGAAGAGTGAAAATTACGATCGGCTGGCTGACTTTCAAGGAACGCCTGTCATCGGATTTGGTATAGGTATCCCTAAGCTAGCTGATGCAGAGACAAAGTATATAAAATATCAGTTAACAAAAATCTACCAAGAGTTCGGTGGTATTGAGGAGTATGAAGATGAGTAGTGGCGTATTAGATAAAGTCCAGCAACTACTCGAACATGCGCAACTAGAGTCCTATAGTCGATACGATGGCGAGCATCCGTTTGATATCTTCCTCGGGATCGACGATCAGGGCAGGAAAAGCTTAGTCGTCACACTTAAAGCTACTCGAGAAAGAGTAGTCTCCTCTAAGACTATTGCTGTAGATTTTTTTGTCCGACCAGATAGCAGAAGCTCGTTAAGATTTAGTCTTGAAGATGATGACCTCAAGGATATTTTCTACAAGTTTTGTGAAGATATCATTGAGAGCACGCGTGGTGGTAATTCAACAGACGGATTCTCTCCAATTATACGACGGTGGGAAACCTGGATAGGATTCTTCCAGAAGACATCCCTTCCTTTATCGGAAAGTGAAATTATAGGCCTCATCGGGGAGATATTCTTCCTTCAGAATGTGATGGCGAAGAAATATGGCTTAGATCGAGCTCTCGAAGCTTTTATTGGGATAGATAAAGCACACAAGGACTTCGAGATTGACGATACGTGGTACGAAGTAAAGACTATACATAACGGCGTAAGAGCGGTTAAGATCAGTTCAATCCAACAGCTAGACTCTTCCGTTCCCGGAATGCTTGAAATCATCACAGTGGACCAAGGCACATCAGGAACTGTCGACAATATCACCTTGAATTCAATAGTGAAGCAGTTTAAGGAACTATTGAACACTCAGCAATTACTAGATTTCGACGAGAAACTCCGTAAAGCTAACTACATAGCAGACGACAGATATGACGACTACAATTACTTGTTTATTCGATTAGATGAATATAACGTGTCGGGCAGCTTCCCTCGAATTAACTCAGAAGATCTCCCTGTCGGTGTTACGAAAGCATCTTACGAAATTGACATATCGGCGATTCAGCAATATAAGGTAGATGTATGAATCTAGAAGACTTCCGAGCAGAATGGATAGAAGATCTACGGGTCGCAGCAGAAGCAAATCAGAGCGACCCCCACAGTGAATTTGTATTGGATGCGGTAGATAGACTCTCAGAAGCAGAAGAAGTCGAAAATGTCGAAGTTGGATATTTTGAGGGGCTGGGTCGTCGGAATGCAAAAATGATGATAGATGGCTATGCATTTGATGCAGTTGACAAGTCATGTGTTCTGCTACTTAGCGATTACTCGAACAATGAGCTTGCTGAAACCCTCACCCTAACTGATATCAATCGCCTATATAACAATATGCGAGTACTTGTTGAGGCTGCACTCGACGGGTATATCATTGACAACAAGTTCGAGGAAAGCAGCTCTGGCTATATGTTCGCAAATGAAGCCAAGCGACATTTTGCTAATGGTGAGATATCCAAGTTTCGTTTCTATATCCTGACAGATAAGAAGTTAAGCGATAAGATCAAGAATCTAAAGAAAGACCCAATTGTTGGCAAGCAAGTTGACCTAAACGCTTGGGATATTTCTCGCTTCTATAACTTGTATGCCTCAACACAGGGTAAGGAAGAGATCGAAATCGATTCTTCTATTGTCGATGGCGGCGGAATCCCGTACGTTGGTGCTACTAATGAGGACGACTATTCGGCATACCTAGCAGTTGTGCCTGGACGCTTCTTGGCGGATATATATCTAGAGTATGGCTCGAGGTTGCTAGAAGGAAATGTTCGCTCATTCCTAAGCAATCGTGGAAAAGTTAACAAGGCTATCCGTGGAACTATTCTTCAAGAACCTACGATGTTCTTTGCATACAATAACGGAATCGCAGCTACGGCTACCGAGATCGAGACTAAGCAGGAGAACGGAAGACACCTGATTACCCGAATCAAGGATATGCAGATCATAAACGGTGGTCAAACGACTGCCTCGATCGCAAATGCAGTACTACAAGATAAGGCAGATCTTGCTGAAATATACGTACCGATGAAGCTATCCGTGGTTAACCATGATAAAGCAAAAGAAATGATCCCAACCATTTCTAGAAGTGCTAATAGTCAGAATAAAGTCGACGAGGCTGACTTCTTCTCTAACCACCCGTATCACATTCGTCTCGAGGAGTATTCTAGGCGTGTTCTTGCACCCCCTGTTGATGGAAACCAATATCAAACCGCCTGGTTCTATGAGCGTGCACGTGGACAGTATGTGCAAGAACAGATGAAGCTGACTCGCGGTGATCGCAAGAAGTTCCAGCTGAAAAATCCCAAAACACAGCTACTTCGTAAAGTGGATGTCGCGAAGTTTATGAATTCCTACGAGCAACGACCTCATATTGTAAGTCGTGGTGCACAATTTAATATGCGCAACTTCGCAGAAATGATCGGTAAACAGTGGGATCCCTCGACCCAAAATACCAGTTTCAACGAATATTACTGGAAGAAACTTATTGCGCTAGCAATCCTGTTCAAGCAGACAGAAAAGATTGTTTCCGGCCAGGATTGGTATCAAGAAATTAAAGCTTACCGAGCGAACATTGTTACCTACAGTATCGCTATAATTATGCATCAGGTTGAAAAGGATCATCCAGGCAAAACACTCGATTTCCTCAAAATATGGAATAGCCAGTCACTAAGCTCTGAGCTAGAAGCACAGATCATAAAGACTACCCGCGAGGTGTTTGACTTTATTACTAGAGACGACAGGACGACTCTTAACGTAACTGAGTGGTGTAAAAAAGAGGATTGTTGGAAAAGAGCCCAAAACTATAACTTCACATTGCTGGGTAGTTTTGTTGAATCGCTCATTAATACCAGTGATGAATTCGAAGAAAAAGTTGTCGCACAAAAGGAACAAAAAGTAAGTAATGAAATTAACGCGGAAATCGAATTAATTAACCTCGGAGCCGACTATTGGCGTCGTGTTCAAGAGTTCGGACGGAACGACAAGCTTCTTAGTGAGATGGAGGATGGTCTTCTGACGGTGGCCGCAAACTTTGAAACAACCGGCCGAATTCCGTCCGACAAACAAGCCAAACTCATCATGCAGATTCGCAATAGGCTATTCGATGAGGGACTTTCAAGAAACCTATAGTGAAGCATAAGTAATTTACAACAACCTGTGCTATTATTAGAGTAAATATGCTCAAAATGATTGAAACATTTAGCGGTATTGGTGCTCAAGCCAAAGCGCTCAAAAATTTAGGGGTTGATTTTGAAATAATTGGCACTGCTGACTGGGATATCAACGCGATGATTGCGTATGACCTGATTCATAACGGGCCCCAAGACCTCTCGAAATATGAGAATGCTACTCGTGCTGAAATGCATGAAAAACTGAAGAAGTACACCTTAAGTACGGACGGAAAGGTTGAGGCCGAATGGTCGGTCATCCGAAATCTGAGTATGCCAATACTGAGGAGCGTGTGTGCGGCAATCGATAGAACTAAAAACTATGTTAGTGTCACCGATATGGATGGAGCGATGCTACCTGCCGACATGGATGCGCTAACTTACTCTTTCCCTTGTCAGGATTTGTCCGTTGCCCACGCGTGGCACGGAGCGACTGAAGGCATTGATCGTACAGCGGCAAACCGTTCTAGTATGCTTTGGGAAATCGAACGAATCCTAGAAGAACGGGAAGCTAGCCCTCTGCCTATGCCGAAATTCCTGTTGATGGAGAACGTGCCCAATATTATCTCAAGGTCACACAACCAGAACTTTGAAGACTGGAAAAAATCATTAGAAAAACTAGGTTACTACAATAAGTTTTACATCTTACATGCAAACCACTTAGGTATGCCCCAGACAAGGAAGCGTGCTTATCTGATTAGTATCTATGTCGGTAAAGACGAGTTGCTCAAGAAGAAGCTAGCAAAGTATTTTGAAACAAATGATCTGCAGAATATTAGGAAGTCGCAACGCCATCTTTCAGAGTTCCTGCGAACTGACTATACTAACGATATTCTTAAGTCTGAGGCTAACAATAGCCAACCGAACGACACCCCTTCACGCCGTAATATATTTGAAAAGAACGTAAAGCTGTTTGACGGTTCAGACTACTCTTCCTATGTTCCAACTATTACTACGAAGCAAGATCGACACCCTAATGCCGGTGTAGTCTCCTACGATAGCTATCGTCCTGGGAAGAGTAATTTCAGGTATCTTACTGGTCGAGAGTGTATGTTGTTGATGGGATTTGACGATGAAGACTATGAAGCAATCATCAGAGGCAACTTCAAAAAAAGCATTACAGAAGAGTTCTTCTCAAATACCAAAATCGTTAAATTGGCTGGAAATAGTATCGTTGTTCCAGTGCTTGAAGAAATCTTCAAGCAAATACTTTATGTAGATGAGAACTTTCTTGCTAAATCGCCAGTTACCCATACCGCTTTAGCAGATCAGGAACTAATTGGTAATCTCAGCTTCGCCGCGTAGGCACATGAGTGAAGATCTCGCTAGACGAGTATGCATATGGATACTACCAGGGATTCAGTAAAAACATTTTCGGAACTCAGTGATGAGACTTGGGAGCAATTTGTTGATATCAATAATCGCGTCCAGTCCCATGAGGGTAGTTGGGGCAAGACTCAGGGTGGTGAGACTGACGAAAATGGTGTTATACAGATGCCATACTCTGTGCCAGACCCACTCGTTAGCGAGTTCGTAGCATTTATGTACGAGAACGAACTTGTCGTCAGCTTTGACTGGTCAGCATGGAATGAGGGGCGTGAATGGTATAAAAACAATAGCGAATCTAAGTATGAGACACTCGATATCCCAACTGCATTAAAGTTACTGACGGCTGTCATGCGTAATGATCGCTTTTCAGATGGCGCATTAGTAGGTGCATTTGAATCGGGTGAGTTTCCAAAGCTAATCAATACGCTCGTAGGGTTAAGAGGCAAATAGACTATGCTGCTATCAAAGTCGGATTATATGCTCTACCTCGCACATCCGGCTTGGTTGTGGCTCAAAAAGCACGACAAAGATAAGCTACCCCATATTGATGACAATACTCAGGCGACCTTTGACGCTGGTAACTTATTCGAGGGCTACGCTGAAAAATTATTTGATGATGGTGTGCGACTAGGATTTAGCGATTACACCAGCTATCTAGCCCTGCCCGAACAAACCATGGAAGCACTAATTGGTGGCGCAAAGACTATCTACCAAGCTCGCTTTATTGCTGGGCAATTAACCTGTATCTGTGATGTCGTGCATGTAGTTGGCGACAAGACATTCGATCTATACGAGATCAAATCCAGCACTAAAGCGAAACCTGAACATGCAACCGACCTTGCATTTCAGGCTCATGTACTTCGTGAATCTGGTTTTACCGTACGGAATATCAATGTGGTCCACGTCAACAATGAATACATACGTCACGGTAACATCAACCCTGAGGAGTTCTGTACAATTACTGACGTAACCTCAGAAGTAAATGCATTGAGTGAAGCCACAAAACTACATGCTCAGGAGGCTCTTGAAGTCATGCAATCATCAGATATGCCCGACCTATCACCAGTTCTTGCGGCCGGTAGCTCGTTTGGGGATTGGCTATCAATCTATAAAAGCCTCACGAATCCGCCCAACGACAGTATTTATTATCTCTGTGGTCTCAATGCGGCAAAAGTAAAAGCACTTGAAGAAGCCGGTATTGAAAAAATTGCTGATATTCCAGATGACTTCAAGCTATCGCCAAAACAGCATAAACAAGCTACTGCCACAAAACTCAATCAACAACTCATCACTCATGAACCAATCCAAGGCTTACTAAAGTCGTTTGAATATCCGCTCTACTTCCTCGATTATGAAACACTCGCCGGTATCGTGCCTCCATTTGAGGGCATGCGCCCATACCAACAAGTACCATTCCAGTATTCTTTACACATACTTGATTCTCCTGATTCTGAGCTGCGGCATGAAGAGTATTTGCACCGTGAGGGCACAAACCCGTGCAAGGATGTCGCCGAGGCTCTGCGTAGCCATATTGGCGATAAGGGTACAGTTCTGGCGTGGAACATGGGCTTTGAGAAAAGTTGCAACAAAACTCTAGCCGAAGAAGTACCAGAACTAAAAGACTTCTTGCTCAATCTTAATGATCGAATGAATGACCTCATGCTTCCATTCTCGAAACTTTGGTACGTAGATAAGGACTTTTACGGTAGTGCCAGCATCAAAAAGGTTCTGCCTGTTCTAGTACCAACGCTCTCTTATGCTGAATTAGGCATTCATGAGGGCGCATCCGCTCAGAGACTTTGGATGCAAGGTGTGATTGATGGTAAGGATTCAATAGACAAAGAGGTGTTATTCGCTGATCTGTTGGAATATTGTAAGCTGGATACATTGGCGATGGTTGAGATATTTAATGTTTTGAGGAAGCTATGAGTGAAAAGTTAACATCAGAAAAAGTAGTAGTATCAGCGCCGTTCTCTTTTGCGGGATCGGCTCAACGTATATGGAAAATAACTAATTCGGGTAACGACTGGATAAAGTGGCTGTTGCTCGTACCGATTGCCCTCATGTTGATCGCTTGTGCATGGATGTTTGTGGCGTGTTGGTACTTTATTATGTACGTACTGTTTGGCATTCTTTTCATTCCTTGGCGGCTATGGCGGCGCGGCGCACGAAAAAACAAACGGAATGAACTTCGTCACCGAGAATTACTCGAAGCTGTCCGAGATGGTAAGACTGTAAAGTAGGTATGGCTAATAAAAAGCCCAAGGAACATTCATTTGTAAAAGAGGCTTTTGATGAAGTGCCTGAGATTGGTCATGGTTGGAGATGGCACTACGATACCGCATACAATGTATTATGGTGGCTTATCAAGCACAAGAAAGTAACTCCTGCACCCATACGCACGCTTGCCTTACAAGGGGTAAATAATCTCATACAGATTAACGAACTCGACCGGTTGAAATCATGGAATAAGGTTGACCATTATCACAATGTACATATACCTAAGGACGAGCATGTTACTGTAGCATCCGTCATTGTCGTGGAGCTGTTTACACCAAACGAAGCCGCTACACTTGAGAAATACATTAAGAAGAATAAGTGGAACGAGCGTACCCGAACGGCAACCAGAGAAACTAATAGTGAACGCCTTGCGCAGGCACGATCACGTAACGGTATGTCTTGGTGGCGATTGGCAGATATAGTTAATACAGAGGGATATTATGTGCCTGATGCCCATCGCACGAAGCTGCCTGACGGCATTGAATGGATACAACTTAAGGCCATCCAAGTGGGATCAGGCCTAACCGCAGTTGTCGCGCGTGTTAATTTCAACGATGCACACTCTAAAAAGCTTGATGATGTCTGGCATGCTGACCACGAGCCGTATATGGAACGCTCAAAAACAATGGGCGCGTTTAGCAAATTGCATCCCGTAGATCGGCAATTCGCTACATATAAAGCAACTCAGAAGACCCGAGATGACCTACATAGTCTAGCTAGAGATTGGATGACTAAGTATTGTCCTGGGTACTTCGCTATGCATGGCGAGAAACAACTCTCGATGGATGTAATGATGACGGAAAAATATAATCCGGTCAGCAAAAGCACGAAAAGAACTGACAATGATGTTCATGATGCGCTTCGGGCGCTGGGTATCGACGGCTCAGATTTTTATAGGATAACTGCACCAGAGATTCCCGACATGTTGCTAGCTCAAGCTAGTAGGCTCTCTGAGTCAGTTATAGACCCGGAACGTACATGGGGACTTATCGTTAATAGAGGTAAGATAGTTAAATCGACTGAGAACTTCAAGGGTTTTGGCGGTGACGCTAATCACGCTGTCTCATACATTGCAGAAGAACGCGTTGGCCCGACACTTGTACTTCTAGCTATATCTCAATTACTCTTAGTTCTCGAAGCACAATATGCAAAATTGCGTGATGGCGCTCAACTTCAGCACAAAAAGTTTAAGGTGGGCAGCGTAAACAGTTTAAGTGGTATTGTCCTCGATTCAAGTCTCACGCTTGCCAGTATCCGACAAGATGTTGCCAATCTTCGTCGGCACAAACGATGGTTCGAGGGCGCTAACTTCGTAATGACTCCTGCGCCAATCTTCACTGCAAAGTTAAAGCCCGAAGAGAAAAAGCCTATCGATTTCTTCAATGACGTAATGGATCGCAATGATGAAACTTTCAAGAGATTATCAAAGCTAGATAGTGATTATAGGGATATCCTCACGACCATATCACAGCTCGGCGCAACGGGAACCGATATAAAAACAGGCCGATGGGCGCTTGCGGTATCGGCTTTATCACTCATAGTTGCTATTATTGCTTTATACGTTTCGTACAAAACGGGCGTACCGCCTAGTGCGACGGGAGGAAATTAAATGAACATTTATCTTGATATTGACGGAGTACTCCTAGCAAATGACAAAGAAGCGGCGCGTCATGCCGACGAGTTTTTGCATGCTGTTTTGGAGAAGTACCCCGACTCAACATATTGGCTGACTACTCACAACTGGAAAGGTGAAAACAGGGCAAAAGAAATACTCGCTCCCCATCTCGATCCCGAAACTGTCATCTTGCTAGACAAGGTGAAGCCGTCAGAGTGGAATGAACTCAAGACCGATGCAATCGACTTCGAGCAAGATTTTCTATGGTTTGATGACGATCTTTGGCCTAACGAACTCAATGTGCTTGAGAAACATGAGGCAGTTCAAAACTTCATCATGGTTGACCTCCATAAAGACCCTGATATGCTCGAAAAGCTAGCTCAAGTCATTCTCAATAAGTAGATACGTATTTATTAGCTCCTGTAAATCGTAGCATCTCCTCAGTAAGTATTGCCGATACGATACGCCTCATGATCTCGCAGCTATCATTTTGTGAGAGTATATTTAAGCTGCCCTCCCACAGAACATCATCAATCACTGCTAGCTTGCGGTGGTGCTTTACGGTATAAATCACCTTTACCCCAAGCTCCTGCATTGCCTGAATGCCGTCGGAAGCCTGTCTGACATATTCTCCGTCATGCTCGTCAGGGCATCGAGTGTTAACTGTAACTGCTATGCCCCTGCGCCGTAGTCCCTCAAAGACCGGCAGCAACTCATCAATGCGCCTTTTTGTGATGAACGGACTCTCAATATAGACACGTTGTTTCGCATACCGTAAGTCGCTAGTAAAAGACTTATAAA
>Ga0209195_1000093_pt1 | contig 65649 bp, 76 predicted proteins | sample COGITO_mtgs_1004_3_FD_184788 | JGI IMG/M metagenome (GOLD analysis project Ga0209195, IMG submission 184788) | Pelagic marine microbial communities from North Sea - COGITO_mtgs_100420 (SPAdes) (version 2) | ecosystem: Environmental > Aquatic > Marine > Epipelagic ...
GGTCATCTCATTTGCGAGGCGGGCGAAGGTCGTTTGAAAAGCCGATTCGCTTACAGGAATATCGACGACGACGTTTTAGAGGTGTTTGAAGCAGTAAAAAAAATATTTGACCCGTACGTAATTCTTAATACCGGTGTCAAGCAAAAAATTGATATGAAGCAGCTAGCGCAACATGTTCGATCAGACTACGACGGTACCGATTCGCTCCCCTATGTTGCCTGTATCTAGCTAGTGCATACTTGTAAACCACCACCAAAAAGGCTAGTATATTACTACTGAGCGGATGTGGCGGAATTGGTAGACGCGCTAGCTTCAGGTGCTAGTGTCCTCCGGGACGTGGAGGTTCAAGTCCTCTCATCCGTACCATATAGAAGGCATCACGAAAGTGGTGTTTTTTTATTGACATTTTTTAGTTAAGGAATATAGTAATTTTTGTCCCTACGATCGTCGCTGAATGGAGAGCCAATTAATGTTATCCATCAAATCTGGTCACAAAGCAACCGACGACACCATGGAAAAGTGGGATGAGCTGGTCAAAAGCAATAAGTCGACTTTGATTAACTTGCGCCTTGCCTTTGTACTCAAGTTTAAGGAAGGGCTGCAGATCGGCGTACTGACAATCCCGAGTGGCACTGAAGTGTCGCTCTTCTGCAACATGAAAGGTGCGTACAAAAGACCAACAAACAGTTCTGCCGACGAATCGCTTGGTACGTTCTACATGAAAGGGCTGGATGTGACGTTGCTGAAAAGCGGCAAGTTACGAGTTCATCGTCGCACCATGCCTCAAGACCCAAGCGAGAGCTGAACTTCGATCGCCCGGCGACTCGACGCGTAGGGATATGGCCCGGCTCATTGTCATCAGATTGACGATTTGAGCTGGGCCTTTCTCTTGTATACTTAGTTTATGAATGAACCGCTCAACGGCGTCGGTCCGCATAAAAAGCCATGGCCGACTGATGAAAAGTACGACAAAGAATTATTAGAGCACGGCGATCGTCGCAACGTTGTCGATGAATATCGATATTGGTCGAACGCAGCAATCAAAAGAGATCTCAAGAATAAAAGCAATGGACTCCACGTTGCAATAGAAAATTTTCAGCATGACTTCAACATCGGTACTATTGTCCGAAATGCCAATGCTTTTAACGTTTCAGTCGTGCACATTATCGGCAAGAAGCAGTGGAACCGGCGCGGCGCAATGGTGACTGACAAGTATCTCGAGATATTACATCACGCTTCTGTCGAAGATTTTGTAAAGGCGATAAAAGATCGATCTATCGTCGCTATCGATAATATCACCGGAAGCCAGCCGCTTACACAGACCAAGCTCCCTCGAAACTGCGTTTTAGTGTTCGGGGGCGAAGGGCCAGGTATTAGCCAAGAACTACAAGACGTGGCAGAGAAAACAGTTATGATTGAACAATTTGGCAGCACTCGCTCGGTTAATGTCGGCGTAGCATCAGGTATTGTCATGTACGCATGGATGGAGCACAACTACATTGACATTTCGTTAATTTAGAATTATAATAATTATATCATGGATAAAAACAAAGACAGCCTCGGTCTTACTCGCGTCATGTTCGAGCCAACGATTGAATTTGGTGATTTACTCAAAGAAGTAGATCCACCAACCCTAAGTGGACGGCATATGCATTTTTTATTTTCCGCCGCTTCGTGGAACATTAGTCTTGACGCACGAAAAAAAGCTAACAACGACGTCGGTAGCCGGCTCAATCTAGCTAAGCAAAACCTTGCCGATGCTGACCCAATTGTTATCAGACGCAACAAGGAACCGAGTGTCGATAAAGGAAGTAAATCCTACAGGTCAAGGCTGTTATTCGAAATCGATGATAAAAGCGGATTACTCAAAAATTTGGAAGATGCGCTCCAAGAACTTGAAGACGACGAACGCACCCAGCCTCCTCATGATCTGCGAGGTCAGATATTTGTGGACATTTCAACAAGCGCACTACAAAGAAACAGGGAGCGTCTCGTTGACAAACTTGAATTGGCATCTTCAATCAACAGACACCCTGCTGGTAATAGAAAGCCACGCTCAGCAAGATTACCAATATATGGCGTTACAAGCCCTATCGTTGTTGTAGATAATCTACGCGGCGTTCCAGGCGTTCAGTAGTACTATCAAAGTAAATATCTTGTGCTTGCATTTAGCTCTTAAAAATGCAAAAATAACATTTATGGCAACACTTTCATCACAAAGTTATAAAGGCACGCGGGATTATTATCCTGAAGATAAGCGTGTCCAAAATTATATTTTTAACACGTGGAAAAAAGTTTCGATTAGTCACGGCTACGAAGAATATGGCACGCCACTACTCGAGCCTCTTGAAGTGTATACTGCTAAATCTGGCCAAGAGCTTGCAAGCGAACAAACATACAGTTTTACCGATCGCGGTGATCGCGTGGTGGCAATTCGACCCGAGATGACGCCGTCTGTTTCACGACTGGTAGCTGCTCGACGTCAAGAAATGGCGTATCCATCTCGACTGTTTAATATCTCAAACTTCATGCGCTATGAACGGCCGCAGCGTGGGCGAGAACGTGAATTTTGGCAGTTGAATGTAGACATATTTGGCGATGATAGTGCATTGGCCGAAGCTGAAATCATTACGATGGGTTCCGAATTTTTGACCTCGTTTGGCGCTACGCACGATATGTTTACGATCAAAATTAATAACCGAAATGTTATAAATTTCATGATGGCACATTATCTTGGGCTTGATGCAATTCAAGCACAATTAATGATCAAACTGTTTGACCGTAAGAGTAAAATACCACCAGAAAATTTTCGAGATCAAGCCATTGAGATATTCGGGGAGGCTGATGCGCCTGACGGTCTTAAGAAAATTTCGGCTTTGCTAGGGGCGAAAAATATGGCGGAATTACCGGAAAGTATTCTTGAGAGTGACGCCGTTAAGCAAGTGCAGGAATTATTTACGCAGCTAGAAAAGTCAGGCATCAAAAATGCAGTGTTTGATATTACATTGATGCGTGGGTTTGACTATTATACTGGGACAGTTTTTGAATTCTTTGACAATGATCCAGAGAATCGCCGCTCACTGTTTGGTGGAGGTCGTTACGATGGTCTTGTTGGATTATTCGGCGCTGAACCGTTATCAGCTGTCGGCATGGCACCGGGCCTGACGATGACTGAACTATTCCTTCAGAGCCACAGTCTTTTGCCAAAATTGTCGTCAACAACCGAAGTGTATATCGTTGTTATTGGCGAGGTCTCTGAAGACGCACATCAGCTTGCAAGCAAACTCCGGCGCGAAGGTGTGTCTGTTGAGCTTGACTTAACTGATCGCAAAACTGACAAACAAGTCAAGACTGCCATTAAAAAAACTATCGATAATATCCTATTTGTAGGCGAAGAAGAAGTTCAATCTGAAAGTTATACACTACGCAACACCACTAATAATAAAGAGCAAAAACTAAGTTTTGAGCGGCTTGTATCGACAGTAAAAGACCGCCGTCGCAAAACCGACGATGGTCTGTCTGATTTGTTCGACTAATCTGTATCTGTTATACTCGACCAAATGAATACGACTGTTAAAAACCTATCCGACACTAAAGTACAACTCATAATCACACTCGACAAATTTGAGCTTGATGCGGCCGAACAGGTTGCGCTTTCAAAGCTTGCAAAAGAAGTAAAAGCACCAGGGTTCCGTAAAGGCAAGGTGCCAGCTAGCGTTGCTAGGAAATATGTTGACGAAGAAGCTTTGGCTCAACAGTCACTTGAAGACGCACTGTCAAAAGCCGTAGCCGAAAGCTTCACTTCTGAGAATATTCAGGCGCTCGAGCGACCTGCTGTTGAAGTTAAAAAGTTCGTTCCGGGCAAAGAACTAGAATTTACTGCTGAAGCGCAAATTATTCCTAAAGTGACACTTGGTGATTACAAAAAGCTGAAACTGAAAAAAGATACGTTCACGATTGCGGAAAGCGACGTTGATGACATTATTGAACGAATGCGTGACGGCTTATCTGATAAAGTTGAAATAACACGTGCTGCGAAAATGGGCGATGAAGCGACAATTGATTTCGTTGGAAAGAAAGACGACGTTGCGTTCGATGGCGGGACGGGAAGTGACTACGCACTTGGACTAGGAAGCAACTCATTTATTCCTGGCTTTGAAGAGGGCGTCGTCGGCATGAATATTGGCGAAACCAAAGATATTCTGCTAAAATTTCCTGAAGAATATCACGTCGCGGATCTCAAGGGTGCAGCCGTAACATTTACAACAACATTGAAAAAGCTGCAAGAGAGCAAAAAGCCAGAAGTAGATGATGCGTTTGCTGCAAAAGCCGGTCCGTTCAAGAATGTAGCAGAGCTCAAGAAAGATATTAAGCGTGAACTGACCGAGCAAAAAGAACGTGAGGTTGCCGAAAAAATAAAGGATGAAGCGGTCGCTCAACTTATTGAAGTAAGCACTGTACCGATCCCGGATGTACTAGTGAAAGATCAGTCAGAGTCGATCGAGCGCGATATGACACAAAATTTGACGTATCAGAATATTACTCTTGAACAATATCTTGAAAACAAAGGCTTTGAATCAAAGGAAAAATGGATGGAGAGCGAAGTCAAAGATGCGGCTGAAAAGCGCGTTCAAGCTGGTCTTGCACTTGCAGAGCTGAGTAAAGTTGAGGATATTCAAGCCACCAATCAAGAGCTAGAGGACAACGTCCAACGTTATAAAACTCAGTACGCGAACAATCCACAAGTGGTTGCTCAATTTGACCAACCTGAGGCTCGCCGCGACTTGGCAAACCGACTTTTGACTGAAAAGACAGTTGATCGATTGGTTGAACTTAATACGAAGTAGCTACCAAGCTAAATCTAAATCATTAGCACTCACTTGCAATGAGTGCTAATTTTTGTGTATAATAATTGCATGACAAAGCCATCAAATTATCTTGTTCCGACAGTCATAGAGCGCACGCACGACGGCGAGCGGGCATTTGATATCTATTCGAGACTTCTTAACGAGCGCATCATTTTTCTTGGTGAAGATGTTAATGAACACACTGCTAACATTGTCGTGGCGCAATTGTTACATCTTGCCTACGATGACCCAAAAAAAGACATTAAGCTTTACATCAATAGCCCCGGCGGTAGTGTATACGACGGATTGGCCATTTACGATACTATGCAGTATATCGGTCCGGATGTTCAGACGATTGGCATTGGTTTGCAAGCGAGCATGGGCGCGTTTCTACTGAGCAGTGGAGCCAAAGGCAAGCGCTCGGCTCTCCCGAGTAGTCGGATAATGATTCACCAGCCGAGCAGTGGCACGCAGGGGAAGGTGTCTGATCAGGAGATCACACTACGCGAGAGTCTGCTACTTAAGCAAAAGCTCAATGAGATCTTGGCGAAAAACACTGGTCAAAAACTCAGCAAAGTCGAAAAAGACGCCGATCGCGACTTTTGGATGAGTGCTGAAGAAGCGGTTACGTACGGTCTTATTGACGAAGTTATCTCAAAAGCTTAAAAGATTTAGTATAATTGATGGCATGAACAATGATCTGCCAAAACCACCGAAAAAAACAGAAGGGTGGGATAACAACAGTCAAACGGCCGCTGTAACGAGCATCGTGTGCTCATCGCTGTTGATGCTACTCTACGCTCTTCCGTTGGTTAGATATTTAGCATCTCCTAGCGATACACTCAGTGGAGTCGAATATCTTCTTATACACCCTATAGCGTTTTTGGTGTTTCTTACAGGAGCTATAAGTCTTGCACGTGCGGGTAAGGCTGAAACACTGAACAATCACTCAATCTTTCTCATTGGTTCGTTGGTAGCTTCGGGCCTAATGTTAACGGTAACATATATAATACTGGGTTAAGATTTATTATATTAAGTATTAAGCACTTGACTATTTGACGTAGTTTAGTCACAATACACAACAGAAGTAGTGTAGCATTGAGCAAGCATGTGCGCGTGTTTTATTGAATTATTTGGCCGTAATCAGTAATAGCCTCGACGCTAAGGGAATCTTCGGCGGTCATCCCTACACCAATACCACAATTAAATGCGAGGAGTTATGCGTGGCAAAAGCTGAGCCTACAAACAACAAGCGTGTCTTTTTTACGAGCGACGACACCGCTCTCCCAATACCAAATCTTATTGCGCACCAAAAAGCATCATGGGCTGAGTTTGTTGACACAAGCTTGAGCGAGATATTTGCTGAACTTAATCCGATCGAAGATTATACTGGTCAGAAGCTGGAACTTCGCTTCAAAGAGTATGCCTTTCAAGATCCGAAAACCACAGAGCAGGATGCAAAAGAAAACAACTTAACTTTTGACGCGCCACTGCACGCCAATGTTGAGCTGACAAATAAAGTTACTGGTGAAGTAAAAGAACAAGAAATCTACCTCGGTGATTATCCATGGATGACCGATCGTGGCACGTTTGTCGTAAACGGAACCGAACGTGTCGTCGTTTCGCAGCTCATCCGCTCAGCAGGTGTTTTCTTCACAGCTGATACAGCTAATGGCCATAACAACTACGGTGCAAAACTTATTCCGGGACGTGGTGCATGGCTTGAATTTGAGACTGCCGCGAACGGTGCACTGTTCGTTAAAATCGATCGCCGCCGCAAAATCCCAGTTACGACGCTCCTCCGCGCGCTGGGCCACAGTAAAACTTCAGAAATCAAAAGCCTCTTTGCTGGCGTTGACACCGGTGATATTAAATACATCGACGCGACACTTGATAAAGACACAACTAAAGGCGCAAACGAAGCCCTGATCGAAGTCTACCGCCGACTTCGTCCAGGCGACCTGGCCACAGTCGATAACGCTCGTACGATGATTGAGCGCATGTTCTTCGATTTTAAACGTTTTGATTATTCGCGTGTCGGCCGCTACAAGCTCAATCAACGACTTGGTCTCGATGTCGCTAATACAACTGAAAATCGTGTTTTTCAAATGAACGATCTTATCGCTATCATTTGTGAAATGATTCGACTTAATAACACACAAGAAGCACCAGATGATATCGATGCATTGTCAAACCGTCGTGTCAAACTGGTTGGTGAGCTTGTTGCTCGTCAATTCCGCGTTGGTATGCTTCGCATGCAACGAAACGCGATGGACCGCATGAGCATGTCTGATATCGAAAATGTCACACCCGGTCAACTCATCAATGCACGTCCAGTCGTCGCTGCTGTTCGCGAATTTTTCGCAAGCTCGCAGCTGTCACAACTGATGGATGAGGTCAACCCGCTATCTGAGCTTTCCCACAAACGCCGCCTCAGCTCAATGGGACCTGGTGGACTTTCTCGTGAACGCGCTGGCTTTGATGTCCGCGACGCTCACCCTACGCACTACGGTCGTCTCTGTTCGGTTGAAACGCCAGAAGGTGCCAACATTGGGCTGGTTTTGAACCTTGCGACGTACGCTCGTGTAAATGAGTACGGCTTTATCGAAACGCCATATTTGAAGGTTAAAAATGGCAAAGTCAGCAAAGAAGTTGTTTACCTGGACGCTTCGCAAGAGCTCGGTGAAGTTATCGCCGACGCTGGCGCCAAGTTAGAAGAAGATGGCAGTTTTGTTGAAGAGCGCGTCAGTGCTCGAAACAACCTGAACCCTGAGCAAGTTGACGTAACTGATGTGACGTACATGGACGCTGCCAATAAGCAGATTCTTGGAACGACAGCTAGCCTGGTGCCATTTATTGAGAAAAACCGTGTCGACCGTTCTTTGACAGGTTCAAACATGCAGAAACAAGCCGTGCCACTCTTGAATCCAGAAGCGCCAATCGTCGGAACTGGCATCGAAGCTGAACTCGCTAAAAACACAGGACAGCTTATCGTAGCTGAAGCGGACGGAGAAGTTGTTCGTGCTGAAGGAAGCGAAGTCCATGTTAAATACAAAGATGGCGTCAAAATCTACAACGTGATTCACTTTGCTAAGAGTAATGACGACCGCTCGATTAACCAAAAGGTATGTGTTGTTCGTGGTCAAAAAGTGGCAGCTGGTGACACACTCATTGAGGGTGCTTCAATCGACAATGGTGAGCTATCACTCGGTCGCGACCTTACTGTAGCCTTTATGCCATGGGGCGGTTACAACATGGATGACGCGATCGTTCTAAGCGATCGAATTGTTAAAGATGATGCATTGACAAGCATCAACATCAAGGACTTTACTGTAGAAGTCCGCGAAACGAAGCTTGGTCCAGAAATTGTCACTCGCGATATTCCAAATGTTTCCGAAGATTCACTTCGTCACCTCGACGAGGATGGAATTGTACAGGTTGGCTCTGAGGTGAAGGCTGGTGATGTGCTCGTCGGTAAAATTACACCAAAAGGTGAACAAGAACTCAGCTCTGAAGAGCGACTACTTCGCGCGATTTTCGGTGAAAAAGCTAAGGATGTCCGTGACACTTCGCAGCGCATGAATAACGCAGGCGGCGGTAAAGTTGTCGGTGTGAAAATTTTCTCACGCGAGAACGGTCACGAATTAAAAGCTGGTGTACTTATGCAAATCCAGATTTTCGTTGCTCAACTCCGCAAAATCTCAGTCGGAGACAAGCTGGCTGGTCGGCACGGGAACAAGGGTGTCGTTGCTCGAATTCTTCCAGTCGAAGATATGCCGTTTATGGAAGATGGAACGCCGATTGATGTGATTTTGAACCCGCTCGGCGTGCCAAGTCGTATGAATATTGGTCAGTTGTTTGAAACCCACCTTGGTATGGCAGCACGAGCACTTGGCTACAAGGTCGCAACGCCACCGTTTAACGGTGTCCCGAATGAAACTATTTCTGATGAGCTCGAAAAAGCTGGCTACGCTCGCGATGGAAAAAGTCAATTATTTGACGGGCGATCAGGTGATGCATTTGAAGAGCGAACCACTGTCGGTGTCATGCACATCATTAAGCTTCACCACATGGTGAGTGATAAGATTCACGCTCGCTCAACTGGTCCGTACACGATGGTGACGCAACAGCCACTTGGCGGTAAGGCGCAAAATGGTGGACAACGATTTGGAGAGATGGAGGTCTGGGCACTTGAAGCATACGGTGCAGCTACAACACTCCAGGAAATGCTAACTATCAAATCAGATGATGTCTATGGTCGCGCTAAAGCCTACGAATCAATCATCAAAGATGAGGCGATTGTAGGTCCAAAGCTTCCTGAGAGCTTTAACGTTCTCGTGAAGGAATTGCAAGGTCTTGGTCTTCGCGTCGATTTGCTTGACGAATCCGATGCTACGACAGTTGATGCTGAAGATGTTATCGCTGAAGCCGGTCCTGCCGACAAAAGCGTGCCAGCTGAACTCATAGCCGATGATAACCCAGAGACGATTCTCGATGAAGCTGACGACTTTGGTGATCTTGGTGACGGCGTATCGATTCAAGATACTGATGAAATAGATGAAATTAAAGAGGAGGTGTAAGATGAGTCGAGTAATTGCCAGCAACGGAATCGCTGATTTTGACGCAGTACGCCTAGTTGTCGCGAGCCCAAGCGACATTATGAAGTGGAGTCACGGTGAAGTGACAAAGCCAGAAACCATTAACTACCGCACTCAAAAACCGGAACGTGATGGACTCTTCTGTGAGCGAATTTTTGGTCCAGTCAAAGATATCAATCCACACGACAACAAACTAAAAGGTGTCCGATCGCGAGAGGCATCAATCGATAAAAATGGTGAGCTTGTTACGAAATCTATCGTTCGACGTGAGCGCATGGGTCACATTCAACTTGCTGCTCCTGTGGCGCACATCTGGTTTATGCGCGGTACGCCATCAGCTATTAGCTTGCTGCTTGGTATCACCGTACGAAACCTTGAGCGTGTGGCCTACTTCGCGACCTATGTAGTCCTTAAAGTAGACGAAGCTAGACGTGATCAGTACCTTGCTGATCTCGATGCAGAAACTGATGCTGGTCGAGCGGCAATTAAAATCCGCTATGAACGTGATGCTGAAGCTGACGGCGCTGATGTCAAGGTCCTCGCTGAGCAGCAGTCACGTGAAATCGAAGAACTTAACGAGAGCTACAACTTGAAAAAAAGTCAGCTTGATAGTCTGGTTAAGCGAGCATTGATCAACGAAACTGATTTCCGAAATCTTCCTGAAGAATACGAAGAATTAGTTACCGTTGGTATGGGCGGCGCTGCACTAAAAGCACTGCTCGATGAAATCAATCTTGATGACTTGATCGCGCAATTGACGGCTGAGGTCGCCGAGTCAAAAGGGCAAAAAGAGAAGAAACTTTTGAAGCGATTGAAAATGCTCGAAGGTATGCAAAATGCTGGCATTACGCCAAACAGCTTAACACCAACCGTGCTTCCGGTTATTCCACCAGACCTACGCCCGATGGTGCAGCTTACCGGTGGCCGTTTTGCGACATCCGATTTGAACGATCTTTATCGACGTGTCATTAACCGTAATAATCGTTTGAAAAAGCTCATCGATCTCAATGCTCCAGAGGTGATTTGCCGCAACGAAATGCGTATGCTGCAAGAAGCTGTTGATGCACTGATCGATAACAGCTCAGCTCGCGGTGGTCGCGCGGTTAATGCAACTGGTGGGCGACGACGGCTCAAGTCTATCAGTGACATGCTGAAAGGTAAGCAAGGACGCTTCCGCCAGAACCTTCTCGGTAAACGTGTCGATTATTCTGGTCGTTCTGTAATTGTTGTTGGTCCGAAGCTTAAGATTCACCAATGCGGTTTGCCAAAGCAAATGGCGCTCGAACTATTTAAACCATTCGTTATTAGCTGGTTGATCCGTAACGAGCATGCCCACAACATTCGATCAGCGACTCGACTTATTGAAGCTGGCGACACGCTTGTATGGGATGCGCTCGATGCTGTTATTGAGGGTAAGTACGTTCTCTTGAATCGTGCGCCGTCACTTCACCGTTTGTCTATTCAAGCGTTTATGCCAAAACTCGTCGAAGGAAAAGCTATTCAATTGCATCCACTCGTTGCGAACGGATTTAACGCGGATTACGATGGTGACCAGATGGCCGTTCATTTACCGCTCAGCAAAGACGCGCAGCGTGAAGCTCGCGAACTCATGACGGCGACGCACAACCTTCTGAAACCTGCAGACGGTGCTCCGGTACTTCAGATCGGCCAGGATGTCGTGCTTGGTAACTACTACCTTACTTACGAAAAGCCGAGTGCTCAAACCGAAAACGTTAAGGCATACAGTTCAATTTACGAAGCAGAAATGGCCTACGACAACAAGAAGTTGCAACTTCAAACTCCAATTCGGGTCAATGTAAAGGGTGAACTTCGTACTACGACACTTGGCCGCGCTTTCTTTAACGAAATTTTGCCTGAAGATTTTGCGTACGATAACTCAGTTCAAACGAAAAAGCAGCTCAAAAAAGTCTTGGCTAAAATCTTCGATGTGTATGGCGCCGAAGAAACTGCGCAAACGGCCGACCGCATGAAAGGTCTCGCATTTCGATTTGCGACAGTCGCGGCCGTCTCAACGGGTAAGGACGACTATATTGAGTTTGATGAAGTCGATGCTTTCACTGCCGAAGGTGACGCAAAGACGACTTTGATCTCCGAACAATTCGACCAGGGCTTGATTACTGAGGAAGAGCGCTACAACCTTACGATCAACAACTGGCGCAACATTAACGGCCAAGTAACGGACTTTTTGCAAGCCAAGTTGAAGGATATGGACACTAGTATCTCTGTCATGGTCAACTCTGGTGCTCGTGGTGACATCAGCAACGTCAAGCTGGCTTCAGCAATGGTTGGAATGATGGTTGATGCCGCAAACCGCGAAATTGAACTTCCAATTCGAAGCAGCTACAAGAAGGGTCTAAGCTCGCTTGAATCATTCGTCGCAACACGTGGTGCACGTAAAGGTTTGATCGACACAGCGCTCAAGACTGCAGACTCTGGTTACTTGACTCGTCGTTTGGTTGATGTGTCTCAAGACGTCTTCACGGTTGAAGATGAATCAGGTGATGATGATGGATTCGCCATTCGTCGCGCCGAAACTAAGGACACAATGATTGACTTTTCGAACCGTCTTGCTGGACGCTTCACGGCTGAGGCGATTGATGGCCACATTGGCAAAGACGAGTTGATTACTCGTGATATCGCCAACGCGATCGAAGCCGACACTTCGATCGATGAAGTAAAAATTCAATCAGTTCTTTCAACGAAGAATCTTCGCGGTATTCCGCAGCGCAGTTACGGTATCGATATGTCGACTGGTGCTCTTGTAGCGACGTCACAACCGGTCGGTGTCATTGCTGCACAGTCTGTTGGTGAGCCTGGTACACAGCTGACACTTCGAACCTTCCACGCCGGTGGTATCGCCGGTGGAGACATCACGCAAGGTCTGCCGCGTGTCGAAGAGCTTTTCGAAGCCCGACAGCCAAAAGGTCAAGCCTTTACTTCAGAAGTTGCTGGAACCGTAGATATCTGGGAAGACAACAATAAATACATTGTCCAGGTCACCTCAGATTCTGGTCGCGTCGAGCGAATTTCACTTGATGGCCGCACTGTTACTGTCAAGGCTGGTAGCGACGTCAAAGTTGGCGATGTCTTAGCGACTGCCGATAATGATAGCAAGCCACTCGTTGCGCCATTTGATGGAGTCATCGAAGTTGCTGACGATACACTTGTGATTGCAGCCAACGCCAATGCTCCAGCGCGTTACGAGGTTCCTGGTAGCTCACAATTAGTTGTCAAGGCTGGCGATGTGATCGAAGCTGGTGATCGCCTGACAATCGGCTCATTGAATCTGCACGACTTGATGCGGCTCAAGGGAACTGAGGCGACACAGCGTTATATCATCAACGAAGTGTTGCGTATTTACGCCGCGCAGGGTCAAGATGTTGCCGATAAGCATCTCGAGATCATCGTGCGACAGATGTTCAGCCGCGTTCAGATTGAAGAGCCAGGCGATGGATCATTCGTCATGGGCGACATCGTCAGTAAAGCTGCTGTAGTCGAAGCGAACGCTGTACTCGCTGCCGAAGGTAAAGAGTTGATCGGTTACACGCAATTGCTACTTGGTATTACAAAAGTTTCTATCTGGAGCGATAGCTGGCTTTCAGCTGCATCATTCCAAGATACGACTCGTGTATTAATTAACGCTGCTGTGACTGGCCGCGCCGACCGATTGCACGGTTTGAAAGAAAACGTCATCATCGGTCGAAAGATTCCAGTGGGAACTGGCGTCGACAAAGCCGAAGACGAATTGGCCTACGCCGGTATCAAAGAAGATATTGAGCTTGCCGAGTAAGCGACTACTCTTTCTAAAAAATACTCGCCTTTCTACAGAGAGGCGAGTATTTTAGACGTAAGCAGATTGGTGGTTGTCGAAGATAAAATATGCGACTACAATTAAGTGAGGATTCAAATGATCCGAAGTTTCATGATGTTTGTCTTCCGGATGACTTTGGCGAAACATGACACGCGCTCTTAATGAATTCCGAGGCGTAGGGTGGAACTGTGTACGCACGGGGCTGGACTATATACAAGAGTGGGGTACGACGATGTACTGGGGTTCTCAGGTATTGAGCACTGTATGCAGCCGTGCACTGACCGTCATTCGGCATGAGGCGGGCTAGCATTGCATTTTCTTTGCAACGCTCGAGCCCACTTCGTCGGGATTTCATTGACCCCTATTGAAGTATTGCGTTTCGTTTGTTACTATTATGTATGAGTTTCTCTTTTTATTCGGTTGATTTAGCAACAACCAAGTAAAAAGAATATGATTTATGCGAAGCTGCTACTTCGATTGATCATAAACAATCCACACTGGCCTTGAGACGCCAGCTGTGAGTAACCTAAATTGGAGTTTTACTACATGCCAACAATCAACCAACTCGTGCGCAAGCCACGTAAAGTCGCTGGAAAGAAATCGAAATCACCAGCACTTGGACGCATCCATAACGCACTAAAAACTCGATATTACGATCAAAACGCACCTCTCAAGCGTGGCGTTTGCGTTCGTGTTACCACAAAGACACCGAAGAAACCAAACTCAGCGCTTCGTAAAGTTGCACGTGTTCGTCTAACAAACGGTCAAGAAGTTTGGGCTTACATCGGTGGCGAAGGCCACAACCTACAGGAACACGCTGTCGTGCTTGTGCGCGGTGGTCGTATTCCAGATCTTCCGGGTGTTCGATATCATATTGTTCGTGGAGCCCTAGACCTTCAGGGTGTTGCAAAACGTAACCAAGGCCGCTCAAAGTACGGTACAAAGAAAGCGGATAAATAGTCATGCCACGAAAAGTTACCAAGAAGCTACAGCGCGAACTCAAGCCTGATCGCAAATACCAAAGCGTAATGGTGCAGCGTCTTATCAACAAGTCTATTCTCGACGGGAAGAAATCAATCGCCGAGCGTGCAGTTTACTCTGCACTCGAGCAGGCTGCAAAAAAACTCGACAGTGAAGAGCCACTCGCTGTTTTCGAAAAAGCGCTTAGAAATGTTTCACCAAACTTCGAAGTAAAATCTCGCCGTGTTGGTGGTGCAAACTACCAGATTCCATTCCCGGTTCAAGGTCACCGTCAACTTCATTATGCATTTAGTTGGCTTGTGCAATCGGCACGCGCACGAAACGGTATGCCGTATGATCGTCGTCTTGCACTTGAAATCATTGACGCCCATAACGAAGCCGGCGCTGCTTTCAAGAAAAAAGAAGATACACACAAAATGGCCGAAGCCAACCGTGCTTTCGCTCACTTTGCTCGTAACTAACATTTCTCACTACACTTAAACAGGAGATATTTATGGCGACGCCTAAAATTACAGATTTGAAACAATTCCGCAATATCGGAATCATCGCACATATTGACGCTGGTAAAACCACGACAACTGAAGGTATTTTGTACCGAACGGGCATCAACCATAAGATTGGTGAAGTTCGCGGTGCCGACGGAGATAGCGCAACGACCGATTGGATGGCACAGGAAAAAGAGCGAGGAATTACGATCACTTCCGCAGCCGTTACTTGCTTTTGGAAAGGTCATAAAATTAACATCATCGATACGCCGGGTCACATCGACTTTACGGTGGAAGTCGAGCGTTCACTTCGTGTCCTCGACGGCGCGGTGACTGTCTTTGACGGTAAGATGGGTGTTGAAGCTCAATCAGAAACCGTGTGGCGACAAGCTAACAAATACGGTGTACCGCGTATCTGCTTTATCAATAAGATCAACCAAACAGGTGGTGATTTCTACAAATCGCTTGATACAATTCATGCTCGTCTTTCAAAGCATGCGCTTCCGGTTCATTTGCCAATTGGTTTCGAAAAAGACATTAACGGTGTTATCGATCTTGTTGATATGAAAGCGTACACGTACTCTGATTACACTGACAAAGAGCTCGTCCAGGGTGAAATTCCTGAAGATATGCGCGAAAAAGCCAAGAATGCACGAAGCCTACTTGTTGAAGCAGCAGTTGAAGCTGACGACGAATTGTTTGAACGCTTCCTCGATAAGGGCGAAACCTCAATTACAGAGAACGAGCTCAAAGCTGCACTCCGTAAGCGAGTGCTTGCCGGCGATTTTTACCTCGTCTCAGGTGGCGATGGTCGTGGTGTGATTGTTGAGAAACTTCTCGATATCATGGCTGATTACCTGCCAAGTCCGCTTGACGTTGAGGCTATTTGGGGACAAAATCCTAAAACTGGCGATGAAATTTCCCGAAAACCAGACTCTTCACAGCCAATGGCTGCATTGGCGTTTAAGATTGCGACCGACCCATTTGTCGGTAAGCTGATTTTTGTCCGAGTATATTCTGGAACGCTCAAATCAGGTAGTTACGTTATTAATACAACGACCGGCGAAAAAGAACGTGTCGGCCGCATCGTCCGCATGCACGCTGATAAGCGAGAAGAAGTTGATTCTGTGAGCGCTGGTGATATCGCCGCAGTTGTTGGACTAAAGAGTACGTTCACCGGCCATACATTGTGTGACGTCGCAAATCCAATTGCGCTAGAGAGTATCACGTTTCCAGATCCGCCAGTCGCTATCGCCGTTGAGCCAAAGACGAAAGCCGATCAAGAAAAAATGGGTATCGCACTCAACCGCTTAGCTGAAGAGGATCCGACTTTCCGAGTCCATACTGATGAAGAAACTGGTCAGACAATCATGTCTGGTATGGGCGAGCTTCACCTTGATATTTTGATCGATCGTATGAAGCGCGAGTTTAAAGTTGAAGCTAACATCGGTGAGCCACAAGTTGCTTTTCGCGAATCAATCAAGGGGACATCGAAAGTTCAAGGCAAGCATGCCAAGCAATCTGGTGGACGTGGCCAGTATGGCGATGTCTGGGTTGAATTTGAGCCGAACGAACCTGGAAAAGGTTTCGAATTTGTCGATTTAATTAAAGGTGGTGTTGTGCCGCAAGAATTCCGTAAGCCAGTTGAGCAGGGAATTCGCGAAACACTTGATGGCGGAGTAATCGCTGGCTATCCTGTTGTCGATGTCAAAGCGACATTGTACGATGGAAGCTACCACGACGTCGACTCGTCTGAGCTCGCGTTCAAGTTAGCCGGTAGTCTTGCGACACGTGAAGGCGTGAAGCAGGCAAAGCCGATTTTACTCGAACCAGTCATGCGTGTCGAAGCAACGACTCCGGAAGAGTTTATGGGTGACGTCATTGGCGACCTCAATTCTCGCCGTGGCCGCATTGAAGCGATGGAAGATCTCCTCGGTGGCGCGAAGCTAATTAAGGCGTTTGTTCCGCTCGCCTCAATGTTTGGCTACACGTCAGACTTACGCTCAATGAGCCAAGGCCGCGCTGCGAGCACGATGGAGCTCGCTCAGTACGAAGAAGTTCCGCCAAATGTTGCGCAGGAAATCATAGAAAAACGCGCTAGCAAATAACAATTAAATATTCTTAATAAAGCCACCGTATGCATCGGTGGTTTTATTATTTATTGACATATAAATATCATTATCGTATAATCTAGATATCTATGCGCACTCAGCAAGAAATTCAGCACAAAGACTTGGTGAAATTCGAGGGAGACCCTGAACATCGAGAGCTATTAAAAAACCTAACAAAAGCAGCCATTTTTTTTTACGCCTATGGGGGTATTGCCAATCAAGTTTTAGATTACGTTATGCCACTAAGAGTGCTAGAATCTACGAGTAATCCATGCCTCGACGGTGATTCAGCAGACGTTAGTGAACACGACCGAGTCTTAAAAATAGTAGACCCCGACAGCTGTCGGGGGATGATGGAAAATGCTACTCTGTCATTAGTTTACGATCCGGCGTTAGCCACAGATATTCCGACGATTGCTGATAACATATCCTTGGGTTATTTCCAGATGACTCGCGGTAAGGGTGAGCTCGATGTGTCAACTTTTGAATTTAGTGACAAGTCACTCGCGTCCGTAAGGTCAGAAGGGTGTGTAGAGTTGGATCTACTTCAGTCACCGACACCCATAGCAGTCTTGGACAATCCTGAAATAAACGACAATGACTTTGTGGTTGGGCTGTTCGAGGAAGAGGCTTGCGACGATACTTTTGTAGGAGCGGCATACACCGCGCTCGGTAGTCGATTTGCCAACATTTTTGCAGTCTCCGATCGTCAAAAAAAAGCTACAGTGACGGCGCTTCATGAGCTTGGACATCTCGTCGGCCTCGTTCATTCCTCGAGTTTAGACGGTTGGATGGCGAAGACTGATATGCCGAGCCCAACGGGTTCAACGCCATACTTAATTTCACCTGGTGTAACGCTTGCTTACGAGGGAGTGGATAGCGAATATGGTGACGAGACTTCGATAATGGGCCGATTGCCAGATGCCAAGAGCCTATTCAGCGATACGCAACTTACCGCTCAGTCAGAGGATCTATTCACGCCTTTCGAGCTCGATCAAGTAGAGAGCCTATTTACCGGTCGCCCAGCAGCCAACGAACTTGTTATGACGGAAGACACGGAAGCCATAACTTTAGAGATCTTTGACGAACGCAACTATGTCAGTATCGAACTTCCTGAAGCTATCAATATATATAAGATTACTCCTGGTGACTCAAAGAGAGAGTTCAGCTCTGATTTCACGACGTCTAAAGTGAGTATTAGAGCAGAACAGTCGGAAAAAGTACCTCAAATTGCAGTATACCTCAGAGACGTCAAGGATAGTTCTGGGGCACCACAACCGGACTTAGCGTTGTTTCGATATAATATAACGGGTAATAATTCAATGATCAATTTAGCCTTAGAGCAGACACAGCAGCTATTACCATTTACCGTTGATACAAACGGAAGCAAATTCACCATCAATCGTCTATAGATAGTTGCAAAACTCCTTTACAGCTACCGATAAACTCTGTATAATTCTATGCATACGTCGTGGAGTTCGCTTATAGCAACATGAACGAATTACGCGCGATAACACCGGCCAGCATATCACTAATAACTCAGGAGAATAAATCCATGGCAGATTTTGATCGAACGAAACCGCACGTCAACGTAGGAACAATGGGCCACGTCGACCACGGAAAAACAACCCTTACTGCTGCAATTACTGCAGTGCTTGCGAAGAAAATTCCAAGTGACACTAATAAAGCTCGTGCTTACGCCGACATCGATAACGCTCCAGAAGAGCGTACTCGTGGTATTACAATTGCTTCATCTCACCAAGAGTATGAATCAGAAAATCGTCACTACGCTCACGTCGACATGCCAGGTCACGCTGACTACGTTAAAAACATGATTACTGGTGCGGCACAAATCGATGGTGCAATCCTCGTTGTTGCTGCAAACGACGGTCCATTGCCACAAACTCGTGAGCACGTACTTCTTGCAAAACAGGTTGGTGTTCCGAAGATTGTTGTCTTCCTTAATAAAATGGACCTCGCTGACCCTGAGCTTGTTGAATTGGTTGAAATGGACGTTCGTGAACTCCTCGACAAAAACGGATTTGACGGCGACAACGCTCCAATCATTAAAGGATCTGCGACTAAAGCACTCGAAGGTGACGCAGCTTCAGAAGATGCAATCATGGAACTGGTTGGCGCACTCGACAGTTACGTTGAAGAGCCAGCCCGCGACCTTGACAAGCCATTCTTGATGCCTATTGAAGATGTCTTTTCAATCAAAGGCCGTGGAACTGTTGCAACTGGACGTATTGAGCAGGGTGTCATTAAGATTAACGACCCAGTTGAAATCATCGGCGTGAAAAAAACACAGGCTTCAACCGTTACTGGAATTGAAGCATTCAAGAAGAATCTCAACCAAGGTCAAGCTGGCGATAACGCAGGAATCTTGCTCCGCGGTATCGAGCGCGAACAGGTTGAGCGTGGTCAAGTTCTTGCTAAACCAGGAAGCATTACACCACACACCGAGTTTGATGCTGAAGTTTACATCCTGAAAAAAGAAGAAGGAGGACGACACACTCCATTCTCAAAGGGATACAAGCCACAGTTCTACTTCCGTACTACCGACGTTACTGGTGAAGTTGAACTTCCAGCTGACAAAGAAATGGTCATGCCTGGTGACACATTGACTTTCAAGGTCAAGTTGCTCGCTCCGATTGCCATGGAACAAGGTCTTAACTTCGCTATCCGTGAAGGTGGCCGAACTGTCGGTGCTGGTGTTGTGACAAGCATCACGAAGTAGCATTTACTTTTACACTAAGAAAGAGCGCTCTCAATCGGAGCGTTCTTTTTATTTTTGTGAGTATGATTTATGCTATAAGTATGTTGAGCCAATATGCTACTAGTTATTATAATCCAGACCGTGAGCTATACCTCTTTGGCACTAAGCTATTTACGGTGTTGGCCATCGTCACAATTCTCATCTTGATAGGTTAAGCTATCGCAAAAAAGTTCGACGGAACAACGCTGCTATCATTTTACTAATAGCGGCAGCTTCGATAATCTCGTTGCAGCTTGTCATGATCGAGTTGAATAATCATCGCGACTCGGATATCAGGCTGCTACATCAAAAATATGTATAGGAATCGCCGCCCTATTCTGAAGCTGACGGTATTTTAGTGTGCTAGTTTTATTATTACGAGAAGGTGAATGAGCCTACATCTCGCTTGTTACTAAAACTCAGACGTCATTCTTGCTCAGCGAATTTTAGGAAATTATGGCCTTATAATAATTTTCGCAATAATCAATTTGCCGATAAAATTAATCGTCAACTTTCACTGTAATCAAAGCTTTCAAGAAGAACCTTACCTAAGGTCAAGTTGCTCGCTCCGATCGCCATGGAACATGGTCTTAACTTCGCAACCGCGAAGGTGGCCGAACTGTCGGTGCTGGTGTTGTGACAAGCATCGCGAAGTATTATCGAAACTATTAATAAAAATACTTCCGAGAAATTGGAGCTATTTTTAATTAGGCTTATTTATCGCTCGAGAAATGTATCGTGAACTTTTTGAAGCGCCATGTCATAGTCATTTGGCGCGACGAAGAACGTTGTGCCCGGACTGTGACGCGTGTCGGTCATGCCAACAATACCAATACCGTCTTCGCCAAGTGCCTGAGCGATCCGCCCTATCGAGATAGCCTTAGCGCTTGGCTGATTTCGTAAACCTTCACCCACGATGTGAATCATCGCCGCATCATCGATACTGAAACGCTTATCACTAGAAAAGAGTATAGCAATTTGTTTTCTGTACGAGTCTGGTGCGTATATTGATATATCATCTGTACTTGTGGCCGCATGTTGGTAGGGAATCCCGTGTCGCGCTAAAAGCTCAAAGATTTCTTGTGTCGTACCGGCACACTCTTCTATGCCATATTGAGATAGCTGAAGCTCAGTCATATGCGGTATACCACTAACCCCAACAATTGGTTGATTGCGCCAATCACGTTCATCAACAACTTCGGTCTTAGAGCGACCGGTAAATGTTGAATGCATAATAGTCTTGACTCCGGTTGAGCCAAGATGTCTGGCTACTTCACGGTTCAATAGTTCGTTGCCACCATTTGCAAGCTCCCGAGCTTCACGGTAGGTGAGCTGTGATATCGGGTAGGCTTCTGGCACAACGCGCGGATTTGCACTAAAAAAACCTTCGACATCTGACCAATTGTGATATTCATTTGCATCATACATTCTAGCGATGATTGCGCCAGTAATATCGGAACCACCGCGTTCGAACGTGTTAATGCTTCCAGAAGGTAGTGAGCCATAAAATCCAGGAATGACATATTTTTCTCCAGGATCTAGCAATTTTGAAACCGATTGTTTTGTTGAAGTCTCATCGAGCGCTCCATCACTTGAAAATTGTATTACATCTGCTGCATCAACATACTCTCGATTTGTTATGCTAGCTAGTAACTGAGCACTCCATTTTTCACCGAGAGCTGCCACAGCGCTATCAAATACTGTACCGCCGACAAGATCAGATCGCACCTCGTTAATAAATGAAGCTCGTTGCTCTGGTGAAAGCGATGTTCGAATTGCAATGTCGGTCATTCTATCGATGACACGTACCCTGCTTTCATCGGATAATGTTTCACCGTACTGTAGCAGCAGATCTGTTACCTTGTCGTCGCACGCTTTATCTTTGCCGGGGGCAGAAACGACGACAATGTCAGGCTCGACGTCGTATTCACGAATACGTTGTGCGACTAATTCCGGCTGAGCCATTGAGGAGCCACCAAATTTTGCAACTATTCTGTTAATTTCACTAGACATTAAAAATTATTATAGAACAAAACATATAAATTATCAATATTGGATATCCCGCTACTGATAGCTACTTCCCATAATGCCGAGCAATTTTGGTGCAGACTTCCGGGAAGGGATTACAATAATCAGGATTTGAGTTTTGCCAATAATTCGAAGATGATTCCGACATTGGGCAAACGTCACTTGGTTTTTTCTCAGCTGAAATCATAGTATAGGTACTACCGCAGCTATTTGCTTGCGGATAGATTTAGACTGTTGTACAATAAGTTTCAACACTAAATCATATCGAGAATTCGGCGGTACTCACTCCAGCTCGAGGTTACGATATAGCACATAAAGGAGTACAAGAATGGCAGACAAACAAGCAGAAGGACTACGAATTCGAATTCGCCTCAAGGCCTACGATCATAAAGTGATTGACCAATCAGCAAAGCAAATTGTTGATACAGCAATTCGCACAGGTGCAAGCATCGCTGGTCCAGTGCCACTTCCGACACGCAAGAGTACCTACACAGTCGTGAAGTCACCGCACGTCTACAAAACAGGCGGAGAAGCGTATGAAATGCGAACACACAAGCGCTTGATTGATATCACGAACGCGACGCCAAAGACTATTGACAGTTTGCAAAACCTCAGCTTGCCAGCTGGTGTGGATGCAGAAATTCGTATGTAGCAAAAAACTAAGTAATAAAATACCGCTCATGTAGTTGAGCGGTATTTTATTACTTAAGAATTTATTGCTTAGCTGATTTTTCCTTAGGAACGATCTGAGATTCAAGTATGCTTGAATTTGCATCAATTTGATCGTAAATGTTTTGGACCTTGGCGTTCAAATAAAGTACCCATGCACCAAGCGCGACAACCAACACGCTCAAAATCATCCAGTATAGCGTTTGATTCGTAAAGCTAAACGTCATGAACGGAGTTTGCTCCGATGACTGCTTGAACGATTTAAAACCTACAGGCTTTTTCGTTGTTTTTCGCGTAGTTTTTTTTGGAGCAACTTTTGTGGCCTTAGTGACTTTTGCGGCCTTCGTCGCAGTTGATTTCTTGGTGACTGGTTTTTTCTTTGGCGCTGCCATGGGTAAATTCCTTGCTTAGATGTCAATTACTTGTATTATGCCTGAGAGGTGTTCATAACACAAGCAGTATTGTAAAGTGCATAGTTATCTGCTACGATGAGCTGTAAATGGTCACAAAAACAAATAAAACGCCAACTTCATCGCAAAAGAAAAAATCTACAAAACCACAGACGCGTCCAAAAACTCGAGCTGCATCAACGAGCCGTGTAAAGGAACAGGTTTTCGAGACTGATAGTACATATTTTTTGAAACTTGTCGTCTTCGTACTCTTAGGAACGCTCTGGCTAAAGTTCGCACAACCTATCATGTTGTTCGGTGTGCCATTTGCGGGATTTCCACTTGGTCTATTCGTAGGGCTTTTGCTCGTAAATAAATTTGAAAAGTATCAATCCGATCGTAAGATTTGGTACGCTATTTTACTAGTTGTGACAATTATTTGTTACTTTGTGCCAGCTGGTGTAGTCATTTAGTATAATATTTGCAATTATTTTTCAACTTTTTTCACTAGCTCGTCAAGCGTTAATCCGCTGTCCGCTAGCTGTCTGGCACCAGCTCCAACGAATCGCAAGTGCCATGGCTCATAATTATAGCCGGTGATTTTTTCCTTCCCGAGTGGATATCGAATGATGAAGCCAAAATCCGGCGCATGCTCTTCCAGCCAAGCTGCGTCGCTGTCATTTATAGCGCACACTGCTGAATTATTCAGGCAACTCGTAGAGTAGCTATCGATATCGGCCGCGAGCCCAGTGTGGTGTTCGCTTGTACCAGGGACGGCAATATAGTTGCGAGTTTGCTTTGCGCCACGGATAGATAGTGATTCGTCGAAGACTTGCTGCTGCGTAGCAAGTGATCGATATGAGCTGAGTGCAATTAACTTTCTGCCTTGGCTGTTTGCTTTTTCGAATAATTTTTCTAAAGCCGTCGCAGCTACGGGGCGCAGCCGAGCTGGACTATTCGCTTTAGCGGCTTGAATTTTGACGTCGCGCAGTGGTTGCTTGTACATAGCTGGAAGGGGGTGATTTTTGGCAGTGTATGCCCAAACACCGCTCGCTCTAAATGGATCAGTGGCGGCAATAGTCAGTGGCAAAACTCCTTTTTTAAGTGATATGGACTGCGTTAATTTCGTCGCATTTTCTGACTTCGCTGCGTCGGTAACGTCAAACGCGTGATGGATTAAATGTGTTTGCAGAACGACAAACATAATATATATAATTGAAATCACGACAATAAAGAGCCATTGATAGGCTGAACTTCGCAAGACGCGCACAAAGAGACTGTTTTCTTTAAACACCACACGTCTATGATAGCAGTAAAAGGTGGGTGTAAAATGACCCGCATTTCGCGGGGCTTGTCAACGGCGTCAACCGTACAGAACCCACGAAGATACGTGCTAGATGGTGATGTGCTGATCTTCGGATAGACACACAGTCGACTTGACGTGACAGAGCAAAGTCTCTACCTTCACCTTGATGTGCCGGAGTTCGGTGTCGAGTAGCTCGCCGAGCGTTGTGGCTACTGCGTAGAGTTGTAGTTGAGCGTACCAGTCGAAGGAACAGGATTCATCTTCGAAGTTGAACTCCGATTGCTTCAAGCCATGACCGATCGTGTAACCGACTGCTTGTTCGACGAGGTTTCTGTCATACCTATCAACAACGAGGGACACCTGAGCGCCTCATTTGTTCGTGGACGAGCTCGATAAGCACCGGCTTGTCTTGTTTCTTGCCCGTGGTTATCTCCTTTTAGACCATCATCTACGGCATCTCCGCAGGTATACCATCGATTATAGCTATAGCAAATAGTTGAAATATGTCAATACTTATGCATAAAAAATCCCGCATCCTCGTGCGGGAGCCGCGCCTGATCATTGCTGTCAGGGGCTCCCGCGAGATGCGGGTTGTAGAAGGGTGGTTGCTACAGCTGGTCAACCGAAATGAGCAGGTCGTTGATGGCGCTCAGGCCGTCAATGGTCCATGCCTCGAAGCTCACCTTCATCACGTACTCTCCGTTACCTTCAGGGGCTCGCGCGATCGAAAACGCGATCACAACTTCATCTGTCTGCAGATCTTTTATGCTCTCCTCGTACTGCTCGGTGATGTTGCGGAGGCGCGTACTTGCGCTGTATTGACTCGCAAAATTCTCTGTGATTACGACCAAACGCTTGAAGTACATTATTCATCTCCACTCGTAGGGTTTAGCTGCTCCTGTCAAACACATTAACAATGTAACATACTTTTGTCAAAAACATGTTGGGACACGTTGACACGGTGCGGTAAACTGTGGTAAATTCGAATGGTAACTTATTACGTAATAACAACTCGTTCTCGCGCGAATCGGCAAGTCTGACACCAGATACTACCAGTCGCCGAGAATTTTAAGTGGGAGAACGAAGGCATGAAAGCACTTCTCGGTACCAAAATTGGTATGACCCAAATCATCAGCGAAGATGGTCGTGCAGTTCCTGTGACGCTCATTCAAGCTGGCCCAGTCATCGTGACTCAGGTGAAGTCCGTCGAATCCGACGGCTACAACGCGGTGCAAGTGGCATATGGTGAGGGTAAGAACCTGAGCAAGGCCGTAGCAGGACACGTTAAGTCTGCAAAAGTATCACCGAAGTTTATTCGGGAATTTCGCGTCAAGGAACTCGGCGATGTCAAAATCGGCGATTCTATTGACCTAAGTGCATTTGCGCTCGGTGACATTATTAATGCCACCGGAACATCAAAAGGTAAAGGGTTTGCAGGTACGGTCAAACGCCACAACTTTAACACGAGCAAGAGTACGCACGGTGGAAACGGAAACGTTCGTAAACCGGGTTCTATTGGCTCAATGTACCCACAAAAAGTCTTTAAGGGCAAGCGCATGGCTGGCCGTATGGGCCACGACCAAGTGACTGTCAAGAATCTTGAAGTCGCCTACATCGACACGACTAACAATTTGGTTGGTCTTAAGGGTGCTGTCCCGGGTCCTCGTAAAGGCCTCATCGTGCTCAATGCACTTCAGGGAGGAAATGCGTAATGGCTGATTCTACAACAACAACTCGAACAACACTTCCAAAAGAAGTTTTTGGCGTTACTGTCGAAAACCACGCTCTGCTGAAAGTGGCATACGAGTCATATCTTGCTAATAGCCGCTTGGCTTCAGCAACTACGAAACAACGTGGTGAAGTCCGCGGTGGTGGTAAAAAACCATGGAAGCAAAAAGGAACCGGTCGTGCTCGTTTCGGTTCAAGCCGTAACCCAATTTGGCGCGGCGGTGGTATCGTATTTGGCCCGCGCGGTAACGAAAACTATACCAAGAAACTTTCAACAACGAGCAAGCACGTTGCACTTCGCCAGGCTTTAACGCTCGCAAACGAGTCAAAGAAGGTTATCGTCAAAGATATGACGACAACTGGTAAGACTGCGGAAGCTGCAAAGTTCTTAGTTGATAACAAGCTCGACCGACGCGTCTTGCTTGTCGTTGACGAGAAAACGCCAGAGCTATTGCGCGCAACCAACAACATTCAGAACATTTTGCTTATTCGTAGCACGTACCTATCTGTGTACCACATCCTTAACGCTGATCACATCGTGCTATCAAAGGATTCGGTTGCGACAATTAAGAAGTGGCTTGCAAAGCCGGCTAAAGAGGAGGCTGCATAATGAGTCATCTTATCAATGTCACGCCGCGGCCGACTGAAAAGGCCTACGCCCAAATCCAAAATAACGTTTACATTTTCAATGTGCCTTTGTCTGTTAATAAACGACAAATTAGCGAAGCGATTGAAGCTCAATACGACGTCACTGTTGTCGGCATCAAAACGCTAGTTCAAAGCGGTAAAGCAGTTCGCTTTTCGCGGGGTAAACGAGCACAACCAGGCAATACTGCTCGTAAAGACAGTAAAAAGGCCTACGTGACGCTCAAAGACGGCGACAGCATTCAAGTTTTTGACGCGCCAGCTGCAGAAGAGGAGAGCAAGTAATGCCAATCAAAACGTACAACCCAACGACTCCAGCACGTCGCGGTATGAGCTCCGAAGACTACAGTGAAATCACGACGAAAAAGCCGCTGAAATCACTCCTTAAGAGCAAAAAGCAGAATGCCGGTCGCAATAACACTGGTCGTATTACAGTTCGTCACCGTGGTGGTGGTGTGAAGCGACATCATCGTTTGCTTAATCACAAGCTTGCAGCTGGTACACAAGCTACAATCGAAGAAATTGAATACGACCCTAACCGCTCAGCGCGTATTGCTCGTATAAAAGATCAACACGGTTTGTACCACTACGTGCTTGCCGATACAGCAATGACTAAAGGAAAGAAAATTGCGAGTGGCGAAGAGGCTCAAGTTGAAGCTTCAAACCGCATGCCTCTTTCGAAGATTCCAGTTGGTTCGCAGATTTATGCGATTGAAATCAACCCAGGCAAAGGCGCACAAATGGTGCGATCTGCTGGGACAAAAGCACAGCTTATGGCAAAAGAAGGCGACTACGCACAAGTACGACTTCCATCTGGCGAAGTCCGTCGTTTCCGACTGGAAGCGATGGCAACACTGGGCGTTGTTGGAAACATCCAACATCAAAACGTCAAAATTGGTTCAGCTGGACGTAATCGCCGCAAAGGTATTCGCCCATCTGTCCGCGGTGTTGTTATGAACGCCGCAGATCACCCACACGGTGGTGGTGATGGTGGACGGCATGGTCCTGGTAAACCACCGCAAACGCCATGGGGTCAACTGACACTCGGCTATCGTACTAGGCGCCGCAAAGATACAAGTAATCTAATTATCCGAACCCGCCACGATGCGAAGAGGAAGAGGTAATCTATGAGTCGATCACTCAAAAAAGGACCGTTCATCGACTTCAAGCTCGCTAAGAAAGTTGCGGCGCTCGGAAACGATGACCGAACAATCATTAAAACGTGGGCTCGTGCCAGCACGATCAGCCCAGACATGGTCGGGCGCACTATTGCTGTTCATAATGGCCGTATTCATGTACCAGTGCTGATCTCGGAAAATATGGTTGGCCACAAACTCGGTGAGTTTAGCCCTACACGTAAATTCCGACGTCACGGCGGAAAGGACAAGAAGTAATGGCTGAGCTATTCACTGTCCGTTCGTACGCTAAAGGGGTTGACCAAGCGCCACGTAAGGTCGGCATTGTTGCAACGCTTGTTCGTAATCGTACTGTCGCTGACGCACTTGTCATTCTTGAACACGTACCACGTCGCGCAGCGCTGCCAGTCAAAAAAGCCATTGAAAGTGCTCAGGCAAATGCTATCACGAATCACGGTCTTGACGGTAAAAGTTTGACTATCTCGACTATCACTGTGACAGTCGGAACTCGGCTCAAGCGCTTCAAGCCAGCTTCACGCGGCCGTGCTCTTCCATTTCAGAAGAAAACCAGTAACATTCTTATAGAAGTATCTGGCGCCGAGAAACCTACCAAACCAGCTGCGAAAAAACCAGTCGCGGCAGCAAAGGAGACTGCATAATGGGTAACAAAGTAAACCCAATTAGCTTCCGCCTGCAAGTCCATAAGAATTGGGACTCACGCTGGTTCGCCGGCAAACGTGATTTTGCCAAATGGCTTGCGGAAGATATCAGAGTTCGCGAATTGATCGAAAAGAAATTCGCGTCACGACCAACAATTGATCGAATTGAAATCGAGCGTTCAGCAAATCTCATCACTATTACAATCCACACTGCAAAAGCCGGTGTTGTGATTGGCCGTGGCGGCGCGGGTGTTACTGAACTTAAAGCTCAAATCGAAAAGATTGCGAGCCTTCCTGTTCGTATCAACATCGAAGAAGTTAAGCGACCGGAACTCTCAGCAAAACTTGTTGCCGAGAATATCGCTAATCAACTCGAACGTCGTATCAATTTCCGCCGGGCGACCAAAATGACTGCGCAAAACACTATGAATGCGGGCGCTAAAGGTGTCAAAATTCAGGTTGGCGGACGTTTAAACAACGCCGAAATGGCACGAACTGAAAAAGTTATCGAAGGCTCAGTGCCACTCCACACACTCCGTGCGGATATCGATTTCCACACTGCTCGCGCACAAATGTCGAACGGTGGTGGTATAGTGGGCGTCAAAGTCTGGATCTATAAAGGTGAAAGGCAGGACAAGTAATGTTACTCCCAAAGAAAACCAAGTTCCGCAAAGTTCGTAAGGGTAAAAACCCTGGCGTCGCGACACGTGGCCACTACATCGCTTTCGGCGATTACGCGCTCCAATCGCAAAGCAACGAACGCATCACTTCACGACAAATCGAGGCTTCACGTCAAGCGATGACTCGTTACATCAAACGTGGTGGTAAAATTTGGATCCGCATTTTCCCTCACACACCAGTAACGCGCAAGCCACAAGACGTGAAAATGGGTTCAGGAAAAGGTAACCCAGAATTCTTCGTCGCGAAAGTTAAAGCTGGGACTGTATTGTTTGAAATGAAGGGTGTTGATGAAGCTGTCGCACGCGAAGCTATGCGCCTTGCATCACACAAGCTACCAGTGAAAACTAAGTTTATCGCAAGGGAGCAACAGTAATGGCTGAAAAAAAGACAACGACAAAGAAGACCGCTGTAAAACCAGCTAAAACTGTGCAAACAGTTGACGAGTTAAAGGCAAGTCTCGACACGAAGCAGCAAGATCTACTTCAAGCGCGACGTGGACTGGCTGCTGGAGAACTGGCAAATCCACGTGTCATTACGACAACTAAGAAAGAAATTGCACGACTTCACACCGCTATCCGAGCGTCTGAGCTGTCGGCAGCAAAGGAGACTAAATAATATGGCCAAGACATTGACCGGTATCGTGACATCGGATGTTCGCGACAAGACAATTACCGTCACTGTTACTAGTCGTGAAACGCATCCTATTTACCGCAAGCAGTACACTGTTTCGCGTAAATATTCTGCCCACGATGAAAGCAATACTGCAAAGAAGGGTGACAAAGTTGTTATCCGTGAATCTCGTCCTGTCTCTAAGACAAAAGCCTTTACACTCGAGCGCGTTGAAGAAAAATCTCGCGGTTCAATTGAGTTAAAAGCTGACGAGGCGGAGGCTAAATAATATGATCCAACAGGAAACTCGACTAAAAGTATGTGATAACAGCGGCGCGAAAGAAGTGCTATGTATCCGTGTGCTTGGCGGAACGAAGAAGCGCTATGCACGCGTTGGTGATGTTTTTGTAGCTACTGTCAAAGCAGCGAGCCCAACAGGAACAGTCAAGCGAAAATCTGTTGTTAAGGCAGTTGTTGTCCGAACGCGTGATCAAATCCAGCGTAAAGACGGAAGCACGATTGCTTTCGATGATAATGCATGCGTGATTGTTGCTGACGACCAAAAAGCGCCACGCGCAACTCGTGTATTCGGACCAGTCCCTCGTGAGCTTCGCGAAATGGGCTACGCCAAGATTATTAGCTTAGCACCGGAGGTACTCTAATATGGCACAACGTATTCAAAAAGACGACGTGGTAAAAATCATTAGCGGCGACAACAAAGGTACCACTGGCAAGGTTTTGGCAGTTCTTCCAAAGAAAAACGCCGCATTGGTTGAAGGTGTCGGAACAAAGCACCGTCACGTCAAGCCAAGCCAAATGAACCCTCGTGGCGGCAATAAAGACATTCACGTCCCGACGCCACTTCACAAGCTCGCCTTGGTAACTGATGCCAAAACTGCCGCGATTACTCGTGTAGGTTACGGCAAAAATGCCGATGGAACGAAAGTGCGATTGGCACGTCAAAGTAATAATAAGGAGATCAAATAATGGCTACAGCAACTGCACCAGCCGCGACTCCTCGCCTGAAAGCTTTGTACAACGATACGTACAAAAAAGAACTCCAGGCCGAACTGAATCTTGCGAACGTCCACCAGGTACCGCAGCTTGAGAAGATCGTTGTGAGCGTTGGTATTGGTAAGAACAAGGACGACAAGCGCCACTACGAAATCGTCAAGAATACACTCGAAAAAATTACTGGTCAAGCACCGGTTGATCGCATGGCAAAAAAATCAATCGCTGGTTTCAAAGTTCGTGCGGGACTGAATCGTGTCGGTATTAACGTGACGCTCCGCGGCGCACGAATGTATGAATTCCTCGACCGGCTTGTCAACATTAGCTTGCCTCGCGTTCGTGACTTTCATGGCGTTAAAGCCAAAGCCTTTGACAAGGGCGGAAATTACAATCTTGGCATTGTCGACCAGAGCATTTTTGCTGAACTTTCATTTGAGGAAACGCAAGTTGTCCACGGTTTGCAGATTACATTTGCAATCGACAGCGAAAGCCCAGCCGATTCACGCGCACTGCTTGAAAAGTTTGGCGTACCATTTGAAAAAATTGGAGGAAGAAACTAATGGCGAAAAAATCAATGATCGCTCGCGATGTAAAGCGTAAGAAAATGATTGAAAAGTACGCTGCAAAGCGCGCTGAACTCAAAGAACTTGGTGATTACGACGGCCTGCAGGCACTTCCAAAAAACAGTAGCCCAAGCCGCTTCAAAAACCGCGACGTGCTAAGTGGGCGACCGCGCGCCTACATGCGCCGATTCGGCCTTAGCCGCATCAATTTCCGGGAAAAAGCCAGCAAGGGCGAAATTCCAGGCATCACAAAGAGTAGTTGGTAAGAAGGAAAGGATTAATATATGTCATTACAATCAACTGACCCAATCGCTGACCTTCTTACGCGCATTCGAAATGCGTCAATGGTCGGCAAACATGAAGTTCGTGTGCCATCGAGCAAGCTCAAAAGAGTTGTTGCAGAACAACTAAAGAAAGCAAAATACTTGACTGATGTCAGCGTTGAAGCTGGAAAGCCACGCGATACATTGGTTATCACGATAAACAAGCCGGGCGAAAACAGTACAATCACTGAAATCAATCGTCTAAGTAAGCCGGGTCGCCGCGTTTACGTCGGTGCGGCCGAAATTCCTCGAGTAAAGTCAGGACGCGGACTGGTACTTATTAGTACAAGTAAGGGAGTCATGACTGGACACGAAGCCCGTAAGCAAAAGTTGGGTGGCGAACTGTTGGTAAAGGTTTACTAAGACCATGGCCAATGGGTTCTGGTCGCAGATCGCTAATCTTTACGTAGGTAAAAGGTTTGTAGATAATACGCACGATGTTTTGCAGGCTCACAAGAAAAGCTCAGATTCACGTGCTGATTTACAGCGAACAATAGATGAAGCTGAATTGATTGAAAAATCCAAAGAAAAAACGATGCGTGACCAAGGGCAAAATAATAACGAGAAAGAGAAGTAATATGAGTCGAATCGGAAAACTACCAATTGACATCCCTAGCGGTGTGACAATCACGGTCGGCGAAAGTGAAATTTTTGTCAAAGGCGCCCGCGGCGAACTGACAGTACCACACTTGAGCGGCGTAACTGTCAAAATCGAGGATACACAAGCAATCGTCACCCGTAAGGATGATGAACGCATTGCTAAAGCCCAGCACGGGCTGCAGCGCGCACTATTAAATAATGCCGTCCAGGGCATTACTAAAGGGTTTGAGAAAAAGCTCGAAGTTAACGGCGTCGGCTTCCGTATATCAGGCGGCGGCCAAGCAATTGAAATGAGCCTCGGCTTTTCGCACCCCGTTAAATACGAAGCGCCTACTGGCGTGACGTTGACGGTCGAAAAAATGACCATCACGGTCGCAGGTATCGACAAGCAAGCTGTTGGTCAAGTTGCTGCAGAAATTCGTTCACTGAAGAAGCCAGAGCCATATAAAGGTAAAGGTATTAAATATGCTGACGAAGTTGTGCTTCGCAAGGCAGGAAAGGCTGGTAAGTAATCATGAGTGATCTTGCAAAAAAACTACTGAACAAATCACTTCGAAAAAACCGCGTCCGCGCGAAAGTTGTTGGCACTGCTGAACGTCCACGCCTAACTGTGACGATTAGCAACAAGCATGTCAGTGCTCAGCTCATCGACGATGCGACACAAAATACAGTAGCAGCTGCTACGACTGTTGGTACAAAATCGACTGGATCACTCAAAGACCAAGCGACAACAGTAGGTACAAGTATCGCGAAGAAAGCGAAGAAAGCAAAAGTAACGACGGTCGTATTTGACCGTAACGGCCGACAGTACGCCGGACGTTTAAACGCTCTTGCTGAAGCAGCCCGGGCGGAAGGATTGGAGTTTTAATCATGGCAGAACCACAAGCAGCAGCACCTGCTGCACCAGCGCACGGCGGACGACCACCACGCCGCGATAACAACCGACGCAACAGTGCACCCGCTGAGCCAAAACAATTTGAAGAAATGGTCATTAATATTGACCGTGTCGCTCGTGTTGTAAAAGGTGGACGACGGTTCCGCTTCAAAGCACTCGTTGTAGTCGGTGACCGCAAGAACAAAGTCGGTGTTGGCGTGAGTAAAGGCTCGGATGTTCAGAGCGCTATCGCTAAAGCGACTGATGTTGCAAAGAAAAATATGATTACAATTCCAGTCGTAAATGAGACGATACCTCATGATGCCGAGATAAAAGTCTCTGGTGCACGAGTTCTCTTGATGCCAGCTGCGCCTGGTACTGGTATTATCGCCGGCGGCGTTGTCCGTACGATCATTGGAGTGACTGGAATTCGCAACATGCTTTCGAAATCACTTGGTTCGACAAACAAAGTAAACATTGCGTACGCGACAATTGATGCGCTTAAAAGCATGGTACCCAAAGAAGAATGGTTAAATGCACCAGCTGCAAAGCCAAGCAAGAAACAGGCTGTAAAGGAGGAGAAGTAATGAAATACAACGAACTCCAAATTGAAGCAAACAAAGATCGCAAACGAAAAGGCCGCGGTATCTCGGCAGGTCAGGGTAAAACTGCCGGTCGCGGTACTAAGGGTCAGGGTTCTCGAACTGGTAAAAAGCTTAATGCGATGTTTCAAGGTGGCTCAGGCCCGCTTGTTCAGCGCACGCCAAAAGGCCGTGGATTTAAGAGTTTGCGCGCTAAGGCTCAAATTGTCTACCTCGACCACCTGAATGCGTTTAAAGGCAAAACTGCTAGCAATGTCACACTTTTTGAACAGGGCTACATTGCCTCACCATTTCAAAAAGTTAAAGTCATTGCCCGTGGTGAGTTAACCGAGAAGATAACGCTCGAAGTTCAAGCTGCTAGCCAGAGTGTCCAAGAAGCTGTTACGAAAGCTGGCGGAACATTCACAAAAGTTGCTGCCCCGTTGAGGCAAAGCACTGCTCAAGCTGAAAAAACCGACGCAAAATAAGAGTTTTTGCATAATTTTAAACTCCGCTGGCGTAAAGCTTTGCGGAGTTTATTTTTTATAGCAAAGATATAGTATAATGAGACGAAGTAACACGTGTATCTTATTTTACGCACGTATCGAAAATTATTAGACAAATAATTCAAAAGGGAAATTTGCCGTGAACTGGAAGACGATCGCCCGATCACTCAAAAATAAAGATATGCAAAAGCGCCTGATGATTGTCCTTGGGATGATCGTTGTGTACCGTTTTTTGGCGCACACGCCAGTGCCACTCGCGAGTCCAACTGAACTTCGTGACGCTATAGCAAACGTTGTAGGTGGAAGTGACTTTGGCGGATTCCTCAATTTGCTTTCGGGCGGTGCTCTCGCGCAACTATCTATTGTACTTGTGGGGCTGAGTCCGTTCATCACGGCGTCAATTATTACACAGTTATTGACGAAGGCCATTCCTCGCCTTGAGGAGCTCCATAAAGATGGTGAGTCGGGTCGACGCAAAATTAATCAATGGACGCGTATGTTGAGTGTACCTCTGGCGATAGTTCAGTCAATTGCTTTTATTTACATTCTTAGGCAAACCGTTCTCGCTGGAAATTCCGCTGAATTAACCGCGCCGACCCCTATCGAATGGATAGTAGCGGTGACGGCAATGACGGCTGGATCAATTCTTCTGATGTGGCTTGGTGAGCTTATAACCGAACAGGGAATCGGCAACGGAATAAGTCTATTGATTTTCTCGGGTATTATTAGTCAGTTACCAACGACATTAAGCACGATTACGCAATCAGTATTAAACACGGAAAACGGTACCCTAAGCGTGTTCGGTTGGTTCAACCTGCCAGTCAATCCAACAGCATTTTACGTGACGCTCGCCGTTACGATTGCATCCTTGGCTATCCTCTATGTGCTCGTTAAAATAAACGAAGCGCAGCGTGTAGTAACGATAAATTATGCCAAGCGTGTCCAGGGTAATAGTAGTTATGGTGGTGTTAAAAGTATCTTACCTATCAAGCTGATCGCAGCCGGAGTTATTCCAGTTATTTTCGCAGTTGCGTTTTTATCACTGCCAGCTTTTATAGGACAGGTTCTAAAAGCAACCAATAATCCAGCATATCTAGATATAGCTCAAAATCTTATCACGTGGTTCCAGGCACCGCAGCCTGGAGCGTTTACCGGCGACGCTGCTGCCGCTCTCATTTATCCAGCAGCGTACTTTGTACTCGTGATCTTATTTACCTATTTCTACACCGGGATTGTATTTAACTCAAATGAGATTGCCGAGAACCTTCAAAAGCAAGGTGGGTTTATTGAAGGAGTGCGTCCTGGCATCCAAACTGAAAAGTACCTTGCCCGCACCGTTAACCGCTTGATTCTGTTCGGGTCTCTAGCGCTTGGTATTATTGCTGTCATGCCATTCGTGGCGGAATATATATTCGCGCAACTCGGCGTCCAAGCTGCTAATCTAGCTATCGGCGGAACAGGACTACTTATTGTGGTGCAAGTTGGTCTTGAATCTCTTCGCCAGATCAACTCTCGCGCGCTTATGGTGACGTACGACGACTATAGCTAGCGTTATAATAAAACACATAAAAATGGAAAGCCGCACGCCGTAGTTGGCGTGAGGTTGTTCCACTGTATCAGCGGCCCTCAGGAATGTACTCGTGTTCGATACCGAGGATTAGGTGCTCGAAGTCGTACAGATCACACTCCATGCACGACATCATGCGTCCGATCTCCCGCGAGCCTTCTCTCTTTGCCCTGGCACGTGCCCTGGCGTTCTTCATCATGAACGTGGCTCGGGCGGCGTCATGCTCCTCACGCGTCTCGTGACGGCGAGAGAACCACTCGGCTGGCTTGAGGCTCTTCCTGCTGAATGTCTCAGCGGCGGTCATCATTAAGATCTCCATTCGCGTTGGACTGGCCTAACTTTGACCATTCTACAATAGAAAATTGTATTTAACTGTCAAGTATTTTGACTACCTGTCTATCTTTGTTACAATGAATTTATCAATTCATCGCATTCTCAAAAATGCAAAGAGATTCTACTCTTTGGTGCTTTACGCGGCTGAAAATCTGGTGTATAATCTACTACTGTTATCTATGGCAAGTCAAAAGGAAGTAATTAAGTTGCAGGGAAAGGTAGTGGAAGCACTGCCTAATACCCAATTCAAGGTAGAACTTGAGAATGGCCATAGTATTATTGCTCACATAAGCGGCAAAATGCGCAAGCATTACATCCGCTTGGTGCCGGGCGATAAGGTAGAAGTTGAGTTAACCCCTTATGATCTGACAAAGGGTAGAATCAGCTTCCGCCTGCGAGATTAAATTTAAAGGAAACTGGAGTTTTATACGCTCATGAAAGTTCGTGCGAGTGTCAAAAAAATCAGTCCCGATGATCAGCTAGTACGCCGTAAAGGCATGCTCCGCGTCATCAATAAGAAAAAACCTAAGAACAAGCAAAGGCAGGGTTAAGCATGGCTCGAATTTCTGGGGTAGTACTCCCGTCAGAAAAGCAAATTCAGATTGGTATTACGTACATTTACGGTATCGGTCCAAAATTTGCACGAGACATCCTTGCGGCGGCAAAAGTTGAGCCGACCACTCGGGTGAAGAATCTCACCGAGGCTGAAGAACAACGAATTCGTGAATTAGTCGATGCCGACTACACGACCGAAGGTGATCTCCAACGTCTCGTTACCAATAATATTAAACGTCTTAAGGACGTAAATGCCTACCGTGGCCTCCGACACAAAGCGGGACTACCGGTTAATGGACAGCGAACCCGTACGAATGCACGAACTCGTAAGGGTAAATCAGTTGCTGTTGGTGGAACACAAAAGAAAGCCGCGTCTAAGACGTAGAAAGGAGAATATACTATGGCAGATGCAAAAACTAGTTCAAAGAAAAAGCAACGTCGAGTTGTCTCCGCAGGCCAACTTCATGTTCAGGCAACATTTAATAACACTATCGTGACTTTCTCTGACAAAAAAGGAAACGTCTTGACTGCTAGCTCCGCCGGAGCATGTGGCTTCCGTGGCAGCAAAAAAGGCACAGCGTATGCGGCGCAAATTGCAGCTGAAAAAGCCGCTGAAAGCGCGAAAAGCCTTTACAGCGTCGCAAGTGTTGATGTGTTTATTAAAGGCGTAGGACTCGGCCGTGAAGCTGCAGTTCGAGCTATGAGTAATTTTGAAATTACCGTTGATAGTATTAAAGATGTGACTGGCGTGCCTCACGGCGGCGTTCGTCCACGGAAAGCACGGAGGGCTTAGGCTATGGCACGAGATAGTTCTCCAATTGTCAAACAAAGCCGACGAGAAGGCTACGCGCTTCACCCTAAAGCGCACAAAATTATGGCACGAAAATCTGGTATTCCAGGTCAACATGCTCATGGTCGCCAAGGCAAGCAGAGCTTGTATGCGACACAGCTTCGTGAAAAGCAAAAAGTTCGCCGTACGTACGGACTCATGGAAAAGCAATTTGCTCGACTTATGAATGAAGCGTCACGCCAAAGTGGCCTTGCTGGCGAAAACCTTCTCAAGCTACTTGAGCTTCGTCTTGATAACGCTGTTTATCGAGCTGGGTTCGCGACTAGTCGCCGCGCTGCTCGTCAACTTGTTGGTCACGGTCACTTTATGCTCAACGATCGTAGAGTCGATATTCCATCAATCCGCGTCAAAGCTGGTGACATCTTGACGGTTCGCCCTAAAAGCACAAAATCTGGTTACTTTGCACAAATTGATGACGTTGCGAATAATTCAAGTCAACAACCATTGAGCTGGATAAAAGGTGATGTCAAAAAACTCAAGATCGAGGTTACTGGTGTTCCAAAACGCGAAGAAGCAGAAGTCGATATTAATGAACAGCTAATTGTTGAGTATTACTCACGCTAAGGGTAAGGAGCCTACACTATGTCAAAAGTTATTCACAATCCGCTACTCGCAAATATTGACGATCACTCGGCAACAAGCGCAACGTTTGCAGTCGAGCCACTTCATGCCGGATATGGCAACACGCTTGGTAACAGCTTGCGTCGCGTCCTTCTTTCGAGTATCGAAGGTGCAGCAGTTGTCGCGTTTCGCATTGAAGGTGCGACTCACGAATTTACAACTATCGAAGGTGTTAAAGAAGATGTCGTCGATATCATGCTTAACCTAAAAAACGTCTGTGTTAAAGTTCACAGCGACCAATTGATCGAACTACGTCTTGAGAAAAAAGGCGCTGGCGTCATAACAGCTGGCGACATCAAAACCACAGCCGATGTCGAAATTGTTAACCCAGAAGCAGTTATATGCACGATTGACGACCCAAAGAAGTCAATTGTCATTGACCTCGTTGTTGAAGCTGGTCGCGGCTACCGTACCATCGAGGAATCAAGCGAATCACGCTTGCACAGCGACATGATTGCACTCGATGCAGTCTTTAGTCCAGTTCTACGCGTACGTTTCAAAGTCGACACAACACGTGTCGGTCAAGAAACAAACCTAGATAAGCTATTGCTTACCGTTGACACAAATGGATCAGTCGCGCCACGCGATGCCTTTGAAGAAGCAGCTGCGATTTTGGTCAACCAATATACTGCACTTGCCGGAAGTACCAGCGTCGAATCAGCCCCAGCACTTGGTCATCAAAACGAAGATGGTGATGGTGAGCTTAATACTTCTATTGAAGAGTTGAATCTAACTGCTCGCACAGCTAACGCGCTTGTCAACAACGACATTCGCACCGTGCATGATCTTGTTACATTAACTGAGCAAGATTTGCGTGAACTGAAAGGTTTCGGCAGCAAAGCTCTTGATGAGGTAAAGGATAAACTCGCGGAGTTGGAGCTTTAATATGCATCGACACGGATATAAAGGCCGCAAGTTTGGCCGCGAGCGCGATCAGCGCAAAGCTCTTATGAAGGGACTTGCTACTAGTCTCGTCGAGCACGAGCAGATCGAAACAACGCTCCCGAAAGCTAAAGACCTTGTGCGCTACATTGAAAAAGTTATTACGAAAGCTAAAAAGGGTGATCTACACAACCGCCGCCAAGTGATCGCTAGCTTGTCAACACAAGCTGCTGCGTTCAAATTAGTGGATGAAATTGCACCACAACTAACTGGCCGCAGTAGTGGGCATGTTCGCGTGAAGCGAACTCGGCTACGCGTCGGTGACGGTGCTCAGCTTGCAACGATTGGTTTTGTTGATGAGCTGAAACCAGCCCAGAAACAGGAGACTGCATAATGTCTGGAAATACAAAGACACTTAGCCAAAAACCGAGTGAAGTAACGCGTCGGTGGGTCCTTGTTGATGCATCAACTGCGCCACTGGGTCGGGTTGCAACGCAAATTGCGAAGCACCTAATTGGCAAATATAAACCGACTTACACACCACACATCGACGGTGGAGATTACGTTGTCGTTATCAACGCTGCTGACGTCAAAGTCACTGGTAAAAAAGAGTCTGACAAGATGTACCATCGCCACAGTGGATTTCCTGGTGGAATCACTAGTGAATCTGTCGCTGAGCGACGCGAGAAGTACCCGGAACGAATCATCGAGGCAGCCGTCAAAGGAATGCTTCCTCGTAACAAGTTAGCCGATGAGCGCTTGAAGCGCCTGCGAGTTTTTGCCGGCAGCGAGCATACTCATACCGCCCAAACACCAGAGAAAGTAGAGATTTAATAATATGGCTGAAACAAAATACTCCTACGGCCTCGGACGGCGTAAGTCAGCAACTGCCCGTGCCCGCCTCTATAAAGGCAAGGGTACAATCACAATCAATGATAAAACAGCGCAAGCTTATCTATCTGATGATAAAGCGCTTCTTGCTGAGGTCACCGACCCACTTGCGGTTGTTGGCAAGCAAAAAGATTTTGATATCACGGTTAAAGTTGCCGGAGGTGGCTTGTCTGGTCAAGTTGATGCTATTAAGCTGGCGATTGCAAAGGCACTGACAGTAGGGTCAGCTGATCTTCGCCCAACGCTCAAAAAAGCTGAGCTTTTGCGCCGCGATCCTCGTGAAAAAGAACGCAAGAAATACGGTCTGCGCTCAGCTCGTAAACGCGAACAGTACTCGAAGCGTTAGTTCTTGGGTATACGAATATCAACATAGTCAGGGTGGATACTTACTGTGGCAGACGTCGATAAAATCGTTCATCAGTGGCTCAAGCTACCACATTCACTTTACGTTGGGTCGGACTATTCTCAAAGTAATGCACCTGACCTAACGATTATATTTATTCATGGCTTAGCTAATTCACATATGATGTGGGGCAGCGTGCTTGGCAACTTGGTGGTTCCATCGGCCCGAATCATTACGGTCGACCTGCTTGGCTTCGGCAATTCACCAAAACCACAATGGCAAGTTTATAGTGCTGTTACACAGGCTAAAGCACTTCGTGCCACGCTTGTACGAAAGCGCGTAAAAACACCGGTACTGCTAGTTGGTCACTCACTCGGCTCACTTGTAGCGGTTGAGTATGCCTCTATGTTTCCAGAGCACATTAAAGGCCTACTTTTATGCAGCCCGCCGTTTTATAAGCCACCAAAAATACGTCAACGAAAGTTGTCGAAGCCCCAAGCTGACGACTTGTTTCGTATGATGTACAAGCATACACGCAGCAGGCCGGAATTGTACAAGAAAATTGCTGCCGCGATTACCAGAGCTAAGTTGATAAATCCTAGTTTCGTTATAAGCGACGAAACTTTGCCTGCAATCATAAGCTCACTTGAGATGAGCATCGAAAATCAAACTGCACAAGCAGACTTGCTGAGATTATCAGTGCCAACGATTATATTATATGGTCGTGTCGATCCGTTTGTCGTTAAGAAAAATATTAAGGCCATCGACGAAAGTGCGCCTCATGTCACAATAAAAAGTGTTCTGAGTGGGCACGAAGTAGCTGGAAGTAAAGCTTACACCAGGGTAGTGATTAGTTCTGTGCTTTCTATGGCAGCCAATATTACAAAAAAATGACCTTACTCTTTCGATAGTGGCGTCACCTCGAGGTCTACGCTATACTAATACTATGAGCGATCTGCCGACAATCCTGACGGGAATTAGGTCAAATGAAAACCCGACATTGGGTAACTACTTTGGTGCAATTAAGCCTCTGATTGACATGGCACAGACGCGGAGCGACGGTTATCGTGTCAACATTTTCGTCCCTGATCTTCATAGCTTTACAACGCCTATCAATCACGGTGATTTATACGAAAAGACATTAAGTGCTATTCGTTTGTTTGTAGCTGCTGGACTACCAATTGATGATCCGAATGTTGCAATGTATCGACAAAGCTATATTTCGGCTCACAGCGAACTGACGTGGATTTTAGATTGTTTTACCGGCTTTGGTGAAATGCGGCGGATGACGCAGTTTAAGGAAAAGTCTACAGATAAAGATCTTTCAAAATTTTCCTCAAGCGATGCAATCAGTAAAAATGAAACGCAACGGGTTGCACAGGAACTATCTAGACCAGACTCTGTTGGTTTATTCAACTATCCTGTTCTTATGGCGGCCGACATCCTCCTCTATAATGCATCGTATATTCCCGTTGGCGATGACCAAACGCAGCATTTAGAATTTGCGCGTGACATTTCTGAGCGCATGAATAATCGCTTCGGAAAACTATTCGTTGTACCGGAGTCAGTCAAGAAGCAGCACGAATTTTTCGGCAACGAACATGGACTTCGAATCATGGACTTAGCAAATCCAACTAAAAAAATGAGTAAATCTGATAGCACAGGAAAAGGTGTCATTTTTCTCGACGACGCACCGGCTATAGCAGCGAAAAAAGTTATGTCGGCTGAAACTGACACAGTTGGAAAAATCCATTTTGATCGCGAGAAGCAGCCAGGAATAAGTAACTTGCTTGAGATTTTATCTCTTCTTCGTGATCGACCAATCGAGGAAACTATAGCCGAATTTGAAGGCCAAACCCGCTATGGTGATTTTAAAAAGATTGTCGCTGGGGAAGTTGAGAATTTCTTAGACAATTTGCAGGGTGAGCTTGCGGCTGTCGATAATGAATCCATGATGGCTCATCTGGAAAAATCTGAAGCTGAAATGAACAAAGTCGCAAAACAAACACTACGCACTGTGCAACAAGCCGTTGGGCTGCGATCGCGAGATATCTAATGGTTAAACTATCCACAAAAGACTGTCTCGCAATTGCTCAACGCTATCTCGTCGCGGATGAAGAAAGCTTATCACGGCAAATTGGTCGTTTGGAAATGCTTCAACCTCAAGAAAACGTCACTGTCGCATCATTTTACTACCAGAAATTACGTTTTCTTTTGGTAGTTGATCATGAAGCTGATGATGACATCGATGTGTTGAACCGACATATCTCTTTGGTCGATCAAACGGTGCAGGGTGAATTTTTGCTTAATCCTACTGCCGAAAAAGCTACGTACGCGTTACCGTTTAGGGGGTATCACGTTTATTTATTCAGGAGTACACCGAGCAAAAAGAGGCTAGACATTAGTCTCGCTGAAAAATATCCAAACACCTCACGCAGTACGTGGCAAAAGCATATCCAGTCTGGCCGCATTAGCGTCGATGGCGTTGTTGTTACAAAGCCAAAAACAGAAATTAGCGATGCAAGTAGCGTCGCGATCGATTTGCCACCACCGCTAGATCATAGCCGTGAAAGCATCCCGATCATCTATCTTGATGACAACGTGATTGTGATTAACAAGCCGGTGGGTATTTTATCTCATAGTAAAGGTGTACTGAATGAAGAATTCACAGTGGCCGATTTTTTTAGACGATACTCGACTGCTGACAGCGATACGAACCGTCCTGGAATTGTCCATCGACTCGACCGCGACACGAGTGGCGTGATGATAGGTGCCCGCAACCAACAGACAAGTCAAATGCTTAAAAAACAGTTTGCCGAACGTCGCACGAAGAAAAAATACGCCGCTGTTTTAACCGGCCACCCAAAGCAGCAGCAAGCAACAATCGATGTACCAATTGGCCGTAATCCAAACAAGCAAAGCACCTTTCGCGTCGACGCAGCGGGTAAAGACGCCGTGACGAACTATGAAGTCGTTCAGCAGAATCAAAAGTTTACCCTTGTTGACCTAAGACCAGCAACTGGCCGCACTCATCAACTACGCGTTCACATGAAGTATATCGGTACAGCAATTCACGGAGATCGCTTTTACGGCAAAGAAGCCGACAGACTATACTTGCACGCGCACGAGCTCGAAATAACCATACCTGATGGACTTCGCCGAACGTTCACTGCCGCAATTCCGGACAACTTTTACGAAATATCCAAACCATAAATATGCGCCTCTATTTGCATCCGAACACTCTCGTAACAATAGAGTCGCTAAAAAAATCATTGCCACAGTCGCTTATGCTGACAGGTGAGAGCGGTGTCGGTTTACTGACAATTGCCCGCGACATGTCGGGTTTATCACTGTCTCAATTACTTCAACCGAAAAACAAAAAAGGAGAGATTGACCTCATAAGTGGAACAATAACCGCTGAATCAATTCGGGAATTGTACGAGCACACGCGTGGTAAGCATGCTTCACGGCGTATTGTTATCGTTGATACTGCCGAGCGAATGAGTCTAGCTGCGCAGGCAGCCTTCTTGAAACTTCTTGAAGAGCCGTCATCATCTACATTTTTCATCTTGACCAGCCACCACCTGAGTAAAATTCTTCCGACGATACGCTCTCGTGTTCAAATTGCGCGTATTTTGCGCATTACAGATCAGCAAAGTTTGACGCTGATTGAGCAATCTGGTATTCGGGACTCACACAAAATTGCACAATTGCAGTTTCTTGCGATTGGTCGTCCAGCCGAACTCTGCCGATTATTAAACGATGACGATTATTTTAAAGTCCAAGCGACATACGTGTCGGACGCTCATCGATTCTTAAAAGTTTCGCGCTACGAACGATTAATACTTGCAAGTAAATATTTTAAAAACCGAAGTGATGCGCTGCAGTTTATAGATTGCTGCTCTACACTCCTGCGACGCACGCTATCACAAAACCCGCAGGCAAAACTTGTACATCAACTCGAAGAATTGATAAAACTACGGACGAACGTACAGGCAAACGCCAACATTAGGCTACAGCTGACACGGTTTGTGCTATAATATAAAAATATGTTAGGTATTCTTTTAGTGGTAGCGTTCGGCGTATGGGCAATCTTCCGCCAACAGACAGTTACCGAAATAACCGCTGACCTCCCGCTAAAAATATCAGAAAAACTTGATCAGCTCTGGCAAGTTGCCCAAGATTCGCTTAATGAAAAGAAGTATCTTAGGGCTGAAAAAGCGCTCTTGACGATTTTACGTGTTGATGAACGCAATGCCACCGCGTATAACCGCCTAGGGATTCTCTACGCTAAACAAAAGGCATTTAAGGACGCGATTGAGTGTTTTGAAATCGCACAGAGCCTGCAACCAAGTGCTAGTAGTCTTCATAATGTTGGCCTTATTTATTTTGAGACATCTGACTACGAAAAGGCAGGACTAGCGTTTGAGCAAGCGTTAGACATGGAGGACGACGTAGCGTCTCGTCACATCGCCTACGCCAAGGTCCAAGAGAAACTTGGTAAGCGCAAAAAAATGACGGCATCGCTCGAGCGAGCGGTTGAACTCGAGCCCGTACCGCAATCTCTTAATCTTTTAGCCGATGCCTACGAAAAGGACGGACAAGTTGAACTTGCAACTGACCTTCGCGACAAAGCAGCCAAACTCATTATCCCCAGTGGTAATCAAAAACGCGTCAAGCAAGCTCGACGCGTAATTATGTAAGAATGTACTTTCTTTACTTTTTGACAGTCCGCTTTTTTGGCTTCTTTGTTGTTACCGTAGCTGCAGCTCTCTCAGCTTCTTGATTTGCCTCGCGCGGTTCGCTGAGACGATTAACGACAAAAGACTGCAGTAGAGCCCACGCAATCGCATTAATTACAAAAACCATACCGGTAAATATAGCTAACACCAAAACACTTCTCCCTGTGTCAGTATTAACGAGTCCGATTAGTCCTGCTACTACAAGTAGCGCAACGAAGATAATAAAATAAGCATGCTGTAGTTTGATGCGCTCATCAGATGACGCGTTCCATATTTTTAGTGATTCTTTTAACGATTCAAACATGAGTTCCTCTTTTTCGGTTAATTACTACTATATTACAAGAAACAATAATTTTTGTCAATGATAAAACATAATGTTGCTGGGTGGTCTTGCCATGAACGGTCTTTTTCAGTAGAATAACTAAAGTGTTACGGCACCAATAAGCCGCTTTAGCTCAGTTGGTTAGAGCAACTGTTTTGTAAACAGTAGGTCCACGGTTCGAATCCGTGAAGCGGCTCCAAATACACGCTGGAATCGTGTAGTGGCAATCACAGGAGACTGTAAATCTCCCGCCTTTCGGCTTCGAAGGTTCGAGTCCTTCTTCCAGCACCATAAAAAGTCTCACAAAATTGTGTGGCTTTTTATTTTTGTAAGTGTTGTACACTAATGATGTAAAAGTAATACAACAGATTTATCAATCTGATGGACTGATTTGTAACAAAAAAGTATGAGCGATCATCGCCATGTCAGTTCTTATTGGCGCGTTCACTTCTATCAACATCATTGGAGCCTGAGGAATTGGCATTGTTGCGCAGTATGGCCGCGTGATAAGCAGGGAGCTCGACGAAGGACTTTCATTTGAAGCGTCGTAGGGAGACTTTTAACGTCGTCGCAGTTTACGACGTAAAAATTCAAAAATAATCAGTCATAGGTACCGCAGCAAGCCAAGACCTTCAAGATGTTTCGAGCGTGATTGTAATGAATTATCAAATCGAGCGCTGAAGCGTCAGCCAAATTCACCAGACAATTGGAGAAGACTATGACGATAAAGTCGTCATGCTGGCTGTTAACAAAATTTTTAAAGCTTTAAAGCATAATATCTATTCAGCTCATGCTGGTCACGTGCGTTAAAACCGACTAAAATATATCGTATGTCCAATTTCGATAACGCGATATTCGACCTTCCGTCGATGGGTTCTCACAATGATCTTATTTCGAAACGCCAATTGCGAGAGGACAAAGCATGGAAGCAATACGATAGAAGACGAGAAAAGCACAACCATCGCTCCTCATTACTGAGAAAGATAGCTCGTCCTGTGGGAACCTCAGCAATGGTAGGTGTAACAATTATATCCGCGTACGGCATAGATGTTGCAAAGGGCATGCAGGCACTTGATCATACGTATCCATCAATCTCAACAGTAAACCATGAATTAATGCAACGAGACAGCACTACTATGGTCATCGCTGGCCTTGGCAACCGTGACTCCTACGCCACAGCTTCGTCACTACCTGTCTATGAGCAACTGGGAAGCGTCTGGTCATTGCGCTATGACAACAGCGGTATAGATACCGAAGCCATTGCGCTAGCTGCGATAGGTAAAGCCATGGACGAAGGAATTACGCAAATAGCATTCTCTGGCCATAGCGCTGGCGGTGACATCAGTTTAGACGTAGCGCGACAAATCCAACAAAGCGAAGCCCCTATTGTTGTCCCATATGTCATTCTTGACTGCACACCACCTACTGCCGAGTCTATCCGCCCAGAAAGTCGTGACATAGGGTACAAAATGGCTCAATTGCTACAGCACATTCCCGGTGCTCGATACAGCAATGTTGGTCGTTTTGTCGTCGAAGAAATTGCGAGGTTTGAACAATATAGAGATGCAACTAATCCACTTCTCATAAATCCAAAAAGTTTTGCGATCACTACCCTCGATGTCATTCACGATAAATTTTTAAGTCCTACAGCAGCGTCAACCTCACTACTAGAATCCCAGTTTAATTATGTTATTGCCGACGGGGCTCGCGAAAATATTATGGCGCTTGGTCAAATCGAAAATGGCAAACCAAAACCTATCGTTGTCGTACTAAGGCCGAGCGAATCTGCTGCCGATAAAGTTGTTGATGATGAAATTGGCGAACAGCAACTACGACAATTCGCAAAAGAAGCTGGATTACAAATTATGGTAGTAGAAATTAATAATACCGGCCACGCAAATCCAATTCAGCGGCCGCTTGAATACAACGAAGCAATCGCAAATCAAGTTATGCCAAATCTCATTCCGCTCATTGAGTACAATCGCCTAGAAGCAGCTCGTCAATCACCGACTCAGTCAATAGCGCAAGACAGTCGACCAAGACCTGGAAAATAGGTAATTTTCTTGCCAGTAGGACGGGCACTTGGTACAATAAATATCGTTTACACGCCGCGATAGCTCAGTGGTAGAGCACTTCCATGGTAAGGAAGGGGTCTTGGGTTCAAATCCCAATCGTGGCTCCAGATTAGTTTAGTTCAGTAATACAAAACGTATATCTCTTTCCGTCACTTTCTTCTACTTGCTTTACGCCCCTGCCACATTCTTGTTCACTATCTATTATGTAGATGAGTTGATTTTGATTATTATCAGGATACTCGGAATACTCAATGCCCGCATATATGATGCCTCTGATATCTATATTAAAATACTCAAAAGCCGGATTATTGGCGGAATTGTCGATCGTACTTGGCTCATACTGTAATGATGGTAATTTTGGACTGTATTGCTTTAGCGCGCTGTTCAACGAGGGTAGTTTGACGGCTATATCTGCATTTACCATGCTGCCACCAATACTATAGTCATATTTATAGCACGAGTCTTTGTTAAATCGCTCATTTGCAGGGTACTCCTCTCCAAGACAGGCGTAACCTGGATTGTCGCCAAATGGAAACCCAGCATTGTAATTTTGGTCGTAAATAATTGTTGCTGGGTAGTGGCCATGGTCGGCTTTATACATCTTTAGTAGTTTTTCGTAGGCATCTATTGCTGAAAGAAACTGCGTGTTTTGTGCCCGATCACGAATACCGTTGTAAGCGACAACCGTTATCGCTCCGAGTATTCCAATCACCACGATTACAATAAGAAGTTCGACTATAGTAAAGCCACTTGCTGCTGCGCTTCGTTTAGAAAGCTTAATCATAATACAATCAGTGTACCATACACAACAAATCACCCACTAGAAACGCAGCGCAATTCGTGCTACTATATATGAAATAGAACATCAACTTAAAGGTGAGAAACATGGCAAAGAAGAATACGAAGCGAAAATTAGTTGGTTTAGTGAGCGATATTAGCGGTCATCGTAGCTATTACACGACAAAAAATACGCAAAACACGACTGAAAAAATTGTTTTAAAGAAGTATGATCCAATTGCCCGAAAGCATGCGACGTATACTGAAACAAAGAAAAACCTTGGTCGCAACGAGATCAAACCGCGCAAAAACTAGTTCGCTGATAGTTACAAAAAACTCCTCATTTTCAGAGGAGTTTTTTGTTATGTACAATATCTAAGACTCGGTAACTGTATCGAGCAGCGTCGCGACGTATTCGGCTTGGCTCCATGTCAACGGAGCGGGTGATACTTTACTATTGTCGACTGGATTTAGTTGTTCAGCCAAGACGCCAGTTGAGAGCGATTGTTTCGCCACCCAATCAATAATAGCACCCGCCTGGTCATAGTTACCTTTTTCTATATAGTACTGGGCCGTCCACAAGCTACATATGTACCAATAGTTTCCAACGATTGTATTGTCGGTGCGGCGATAGTGATCATTTTCGTAACGGGGTTGACCTATAATAGAGGTGTCTTCGCCGCGAAAAGCGTGTTGCATCGCTTGAAATCCAGATTTAACTTCGGGACTGTCTGGCGCAAACAAGCCAAACATAAAAACACCGAAGAAGCTTGATGAATCAATCGTTTGATCATAAATGACTTTATCGTCTACTACCGATATGCCTTTATAGAACGAGCCGCGATCTTTATTGAACAAGTGTCGGTGCGCTGCCGACCGAATATCTTCAGCTGTTGAGCGCCACGAAACTGCTTTGTCGGCGTCGTTGGCAGATTCAGCTAATTCGGCAGCGGCTAGGAGCGCTGCGTATATCAATGAAGTCGTGTACGTGGATGTTTGATACACCTCTTCCCACAAGTCGAAACTAGGTTTTGGTAAGCCAGTCTGTCCTTCAATGTAGCCGGCCATGAAATTAGCCATTGGTACGATCATTGATTCATAAAAATCGTTAAGTAGTTTTGGGTCGCTATGCATTCGATAGAATTGCGCAAACACGAAAAGCGTCAAAGCCGTTTCATCTTCCTGTATAGGAGGGCCAGACGTACCGTCTTGATGGACATAGGAATGCCAGCTGCTGCCCAGTGCACCATCAGCTTGGTATTTGTGCATTAGGTAGCCCGTGGGGTGCAAACCTCGCCGGCAGAAGTCGAAGAACTTTCGTGGCTCTTCCTCGTACCCCATCCGAATCAGTGGCCACAAGACGTAGGCGCCATCACGTGGCCAGCAGTAGGCATAGGCATCGCGAGAGTAATTAAGTAGCGTCGAATCCGTGCTCGCGATAACAGCACCATGATTGTCAATGTGCGACTTGATAATCATTACACTCTGCAAAAACTTCAGTCTGTGATTTGGTGAAATCTTCTCGGATACTGTTATCGCCGGCTTAAGCCACGTATGCCACCAATCGCGGGTTGAGTGCATTAAGCTGGTAATCGAGCTGTCTTCAATTCGTTTGTGCACGGACAGAGCATCTCTCGTCGATGTTCCTGCTGCAATCCAATATTCAACTCGGGCAGACCCATGCGCTTCAACCTCTAGGCAAAATCGAATCGTTGAATCGACTTTTCCGTGCTCAACACTTGAATTGCTCAGTTCGCCGTCGTCAGCGTCGCGGTACGTTCCTTCGTGGCCTTCGATGTCAAATAGGCCAATGCTGTGCTGATCGAAAGAATCGCCGCCAGATCGTCCAGAAATAATGAAAGCTCTTCGACCACGATAATGGAGCACCGCATTACTATCCGGCAAGTATTGCGCCGTATCAGTATTGCTCTGTGCATCACCGATAACGAAGGCTTGGTGCATAAATAGACGAACTTGTCGCGGTGCGTTCGACAAACTAACGACATGAATGTTGCGCATAAACGCACTTATCGAGCTGTCGACAAAATCATCGAACTCTAATCGCACTTCCATGGCTTCGTTCATTGCAATCGTCCGTCCAATCAAAGCCTGATGAGGATAGCTAAATTCAAATGTCCATCCTTCATCATCGAGCCAGCTCAACACACCGTCTATCCATACGCCGACGCGGTGGCGACATGAAGGACCGGCGGCATGATTTTCGAGGCCAACATACGGATAATAAAAATCATGAACTAAGCCGTAAATATTCAATCCAACATGCAGCTCACCGTTACCAAGAACAATCGGCCTAGACATGAAAATCTCCATGCAAATGGTTGTCCATTAAACGGAATCTTACATCACGTAGTGCATTCATGAAGTATAAAAACGCATCGTAAGGAGAATCGTACGGGCTAAAGTAAGCGTGAACATCGCCGTCAGAGAACCACTTGGTGCACATGTAATAGACATGATCCGAAGTTTGTAATTTTCGCCAATCAGCGATTAATGTAAGGTCGCCTGTTCTCATAATGTCACTTTCTAATTCGTATAAATAATGCAGCGCTTCCTGTTGCATCCGGTTACCAAGCCACGCTGTCAAGTCACGCTCAGTGTCAGCCCAGGTGACGGTATCTGGCATGCTAATTTCACCGACGGGCATATTGTTGTTGATTGCGTCGCTCACAGTTGCAAATGTATGATCGCGATTAGTCAGCCACGTTTCAACAAATTCTTCGAAAAACTCGAAGATGCCAGTATCGCTCCATTGATGTTCTCCAAATGTTTCGTAATCCATAAATAAGTTGATGAGCGAGCCATCTTCGCTGGAATTATCAAGCCAATCTGCGTATGTTGCTGCTTTTAATGGCCATTCAGACCAGGCTTTATTGCTAAAGCGAAATGCAACATCGTCACTCAGCCGATAATTTTTTAGAAGCAGCGCAATATCTTTGGTGCCAGCCGGACGATATACATGATTCGGACTGCGCCACTCCAGGATTGGATCCCATCCCTCGGCTAAAATACCCTTGAATCCATAATTGTCAGCCCATTTTGCGAGGCCATTATTGTATGCTAATTCGGTATTGCGGAAGACACTTGTTTCAACGCCAAATAACTCGCGAATCTTATTGCGATGAATCTCTACTTGACGCTCGAACTCGGAGATACTATAAAAAAAAGCAAGTGAGTGATAATACGTCTCGGCCACAATTTCAACGCGACCAGTGTCAACCAATCGCTTGAAGCTCTTAAGAACATCCGGTGCCCATTGCTCAGCCTGCTCTATGAACGTACCGGTAATACTGAGCGAGATTTTGAATTCTGGATACTTATTCAATAATTTTTCAAGCATTTCATTCATTGGGCGGTATGATTTTTCGGCAACTTTTTCGAGAACTTTTTGATTATTGCGGTCGGTATCCCATTTCGGCTCATCAAAATAATCATGTTGCTCTGCCGTATCGAAAATACTATATTTGCGGATTCTCCACGGCTGATGAACGTGAAGGTAGAGAATGACTGCTTTCTTGCTCATGCTGGTACTCCATCAATCATGCGTTGGTACATACCAAGGCAGCGTGCTGCGACGTCATGCCACGTAATACGGTTATATTCACGTTTTACATTTTCTCGTAACTCAGCCGAGAGAGCTGGTGAGGTGGCTATGCCAACTATTTGGTCAGCTAAAGCAATTTCGTCCCAAAAATCATATCGAAAAATACTATCGAGCACTTCGCCGACGCCAGATTGTTTCGTGACTATCAGCGCAGCATTGTGATGCGCAGCTTCGAGTGCCGTCAGTCCAAATGGCTCGCTGATAGAACTCATAACAAATATATCAGCCACATTATACGCGTCACGCCACTGCTTTCCCCGAACAAATCCAGTAAAAAAGACCTTGTCTGAAATTCCCAGCTCGGCGCTTAACGCGATGAGTTCATCACGCTGTTCGCCATCGCCAGCAAGTAAAAATAGCAACTTCGGATGTTTGCGCGAAGCTCGTGCGCCTGCCCTAAGAAAATGAGCTAAACCTTTTTGGACAGTAAAACGCGTGATTTGCGTAATAATGGTGTAGCCTTCTTGTTTCATCAGCTCAAGATAGCGATAGGTGCGTTGGTCGTACGAATAGTTGCCCAGCGCTTGCGTATCGATTGCATTATGTACGACTTCAATTTTATTTGCAGGAATACCATATTTATGAACAATAATACTTTTTGTGATTGCACTAACGGCAATGATTCGATCAGCCATCATCAATCCTTGATATTCGATTTCATGAACAATCGGATTGCCGGTACTGTCGCCGCAGCGATCGAACTCTGTCGCGTGAACATGAACAATCAACGGTGCGTTAGTCAACTCTTTGGCACGCATACCAGCTTCCATTGTGAGCCAGTCGTGGGCGTGGATAGCCTCGTGCGAACCTTCAGCGACTAATTGTTCGACAAATTGAACGTAGCGTTTCTGTACGCCGCGCATATCAGTTAGGTCACCGGATTCGATATCCTCAAGGTCAAAATGTTTCACGCCAGCGCTGTCGTAAGCACCCATTACGCCATAACGATGAAGCGGGTCGAGCGTTGTTGCAGCATGTACTTCCATAAAATCCGTTTCTGGATGATGAGCTTGGTAGGGAAGCACAAAATCAATCGAAGCACCTTGTTGTGCTAATGCTTTGGACATCTGTAGACACGCCACACCAAGACCACCGCTGTTATGTGGCGGCAACTCCCACCCGAGCATAAGGATTTTCATACCACCAATTTTCGTACCTGGCATACCGCCAAGATGCTCCTTTTCTTTTGTTTTATTATAGTCGTTAGCTTATGCTTTTTGCAAGGGGAGATTGTCTCTGTTTCGTCTCGTCTTTTTCATCGATTTAAGCTACACTGTTACGCAGAATGCAAAACGAAAATGCTGCTACAACTGCGCTGTCAGAAATAAATCAATTTTTAGCCGAACCAAATGCGCTCCGATCAATCGTCATCCTCGTACTCTCACTCCTAGTCGCGTACTGGCTCAGCAAGTATTTAGCTAAAGGAATTGTTAAAGTGGCAGAGGTTATTGGAACTCGATCGGATAATGAGATCCAAGGCGATCGCTTAATTCGGTTGCGTCAAATCGAAACCTATCTTAGTATTGCTATAGCTATTGTCCGGGCAAGCGTAGTGGTCGTCGTCGGCTATTTTGCCTGGATCACACTCAGCCCCGTTGCCAACAATAGTATAGCTGCAATCGGTGCTGGTACCGTATTCATTGTTGTAGCGGGTCAAACCATAGGTATTTTATTACGAGATATCACAGCTGGCTCGACTATGATCGTTGAGAAATGGTTTACTGTTGGAGATTACATAAAGGTCGAACCATTCTTGGATGTTGCTGGAGTTGTTGAGCGCTTCACACTGCGCTCAACTCGTATTCGCAGCATTAGCGGAGAAATCATTTGGATACACAACCAACAAATGAGCGCCGTACAGGTAACACCGGGCGCGCTGCGTACCATGGCGGTTGATATTTTTGTTCGGCAACGCGTCTTGGGCGAAAAAGCGATTGAAGATGTCATTAATACTGTCCCGACCGGAACAACGCTACTTGCTCGACCACTTCGAATTAAGTACGCCGAGCGCTGGAACGATGATCTGTGGCGCATTACGGTTGTCGGGCAAACGCCACCGGGACGCGAATGGTTGATCGAAAACTACTTTGTCAACGCTCTGAAAGAAGTAGATGAAGGTAAAGAGCGAAAAGATCGCCTGATAGTTCATGAGCCAATTGCCCGCTTTGCCGACTCTGAGGCCGATCGTCGATTCAAAAAAGCCGTTCGCGTCAAAAAAGAAGGCGATCAAAGTCGCGCATAGGCGACGTGCATCTAGCCCTGCGCCTCTGAAAATGCTACAATAACCCAGCGGCAATCTATAGGGGTATCGTACAACGGCTAGTACATGGGTCTCCAAAACCTAGGATCGTGGTTCGATTCCACGTACCCCTGCCAAGAAGAACGTTCAGACAATTTGAGTACAGTAGCAAACGGTTCGTTAGGTGTAAAACGGACCGTTTCGCCTTTTAATTCGATGTTCGATAGTAAGATTTTCAATAGTTCACGCTTTTCATCGTGGCTGGCTACTTCAAATATCTTTTCACCGTGCCTGAATAGCTGTAACAGATAAGAAGCTGTTACATAGAAGCTTTTATCTGCTTCTTCAAGCCTTTCAATCTGCTGTTTGATACGTGCTATTTCTTGATCGTAACGAAGCTTGTTATCCGTATAATCATCTGGGGTAATACTCTAGGGACAAAAGATAAATTCTGCACCTAATGGGTTGAGTGTCTCACCATCTATAACTATCAATAAAACCATCTCAGAAAGAATCAATAGGAATGAAGCCAACCCGGTGAGCGTAGTAATTTCTTTGCCTTCAAGATCTCAGCAGACAGTAATAAAATAAATCATTGAGTTTCATAATGCTACTATACTAGTATGGAAATATATATTATCATCAGCCTCGTCTTTCTGGCGATTGTCCTGTTCTCATCCGTTAAGTCATCCCTCTCATCAAAGCGCAAAGTTTTCAAAGACAATGTCTACTCGTATGCAGCTAAGAGTCTTCCAATGACTCGAACTGAAGCGGATTTCTTCATGAAGCTTGAGCGTGCCGTCAGTGAACGGTATTATGTATTTCCTCAAGTGCACTTGTCTGCAATTCTTGATCATAAGATAAAAGGACAGGAATGGCAGTACGCCTTCCGTCATATCAACGGCAAGTCAGTCGATTTTGTACTGTGTGACCGAGAAACACTTCGACCGTTTTACGCCATCGAACTTGATGATTACACTCATGCCGCGAAAGATCGTAAGAAACGTGACAGCGAAGTGGAGCGAATATTCAAAGCAGCAAACCTTCCGCTTGTTCGATTCGCGAATAAAGACGTGAGTGAGCATGACATCGTGAAGGCACTGATGAGCGCCTCACGGAATTCATAGGACCTATTTAATATGGAATCTATAAACATGTACCTACCTATCAGGTATCCGACGGACTATGCAGGTGACATTGTCTCGAGCTCTCAGTAAATATAATCTAACCGACTGGTGCGATTAAGCTATTACTTTCATAGCCATACTTTTCGAGAAGCGGCTTGATGATAAAGTCTATCATTTCAAGTGGTAAGTCTTGGTTACATAATGCGTCCTTCAACCCCTGCCATACCATAAACCACATATAATTAGAGCTGATAAGTCGGTTCTAGTTTTTTTGTTAGACAACCTATAATTATCAAACACTTTGCTATAGTTAAGACATGAAGCATCTTGTCGTCGCAGTAAGTCTAGATTCGTCGCTTGAACTACTCGAATCTTTTGCCGATGTAATAGTTTTAGATACATCTAAGATTCCACCAATAGCAAGGAGCTATGAAACACTCTATATACGAAGTCATTTTAGTAAACCCGAAACGTTACCTCAGGTCTTTCGCAATGAAATCAATATAATCGTCAATCAAGCAACTCAAAATAATCAAAATATCAGATTCATTGACGGAATGAATGCAGTAGACGACATTGTATCTTTTGAAGATAAGTGGTTACAGTATCAAAGATTTTCAGATTTTATGCCTATAACAGAGTTACTTAGTAAAACCGAGAACACATCTTTATTTAAAAGACCAGTATATAAGAATAGATTATCTTCACGAGGTACTGGAGTAACTTGGGATAGCGGTAATATTATCGGATCAAAAAATGATTGGATCATACAAGAATCACTAAATATCGTAGAAGAGCTAAGAGTATATGTTGTACGCGGAACCGTTTGTCAAACAGGTGCAATTCGACAGTCAATGCTTGAAGGCTCAAGAACGAGCACCATTGAGTCGCGTAAATTATCAAAAGATGAAATAGAATTCGCAGCTGAAGTAGGCAAACATGCATCTGATCTCGATTTATTAGGCCTAGACATTGCTCGCACATTCGACGGTGCTTTACAGCTCATGGAAGCCAATAGATCACCAGGTTTTGCAGCTTTCGCTGATATGACAGGAATTAATCTTGCACATTCACTGTACGAGAACTAATGAGTAGTCACACCTCCAGCGACAGTGCTCTGCAAAATTAGATAACGACCTTCGTGGCCATTATCTAATTTTGCAAATTCAACGCTCTTTTCGGTGGATCGACCGCTAAATCTTAAGTTTCTTATCTTTCTTTGGTTTCTTCACATTCTTTTTTTGATCAGTTCCTTTAGACATATACTATCCTTTCGTTATCCTATGTATTGTAGCAGTAAAATGCTTGCAAGAAATTGCATGGAAGTCATAATTTAAATATCATCACTAGTTGGTTCAATTTCATGTTACTATATCATCATGAATAAAAAACCAAATCATACAAAAATTATTACTGAAATAGTATTTTTACTTGTTGTTGCAATCATCATAACGGCAATTTTGCAAGTTATTATCGCATTCGCAGCACAAAACTTTACGAGCGGAGACAAGGCTTTAGAAATCGCAAACATTGTCGGTGCAACATTCTTTGGATTAGTTATTGGATATAAGCTCAACACACTCTTGCATAGAAACAAAGCCTAGCGAGGTCTACTGATTCATCGCTTCTTACTGGCTATCATGAAAATAGTCACGCCTGCTAAAGTAACAGCCGCTACTTTCGCGGCATCAAAATGTGTTTTCCTGATGCTCTAATCTGCTCAGATCACGCTTCCATTTCTTGAGTTTACTCAACGAGTTGTTCAAGACTTGCTGAAAGGGTACATCAAAATGAGGAGCATCCTGAATTCTTTAGGTCTGGAACTAAATCAGCCATGAGACGATACGACCCGCTTTGCCTTTATCGAACTATTGATAGAAAGTCCAATAATAATCAGCCCAGCAACGCCAGCAATAGCTTCGGGAAAATCAAAGATAAGGCCGGCCAAGAGCACCGTAGCGAGCAATGTGATCGTATAATGCGCACCATGCTCGAGGTATCTATAAGCATGAAGCACTTTTCGCCGCACCATAAATAATGTCAGCGAACGTACCCACAGAGCTCCGACACCAAGACCGACGGCGATAAGGACAACATCTTTCGTGATGGCAAAGGCGCCAATTACTCCATCAAAGCTAAAGCTTGCGTCAAGAATTTCTAGGTAGATGAAGGCAGTCAAGCCAGCGAGTCCAGTTTTTGCAACAGCTTGGCCAGCCTCTACGTTATAGCGCCTGGTGAACAATTCGGATAGTCCATGAATAATCGAGTAGGTCGCGATTCCCGAAAGTCCAGCTATAGCAATAGCGCTTGTCGTGTCATGCAGTGGAAGTATAAGTATTATCCCAAGAACGACGAGACTAACAAGTCCGCTCATCCACCAGTGTCCCACGCGGATGAGTGGCTTTTCGATGGCGCCAATCCAGGTGACATCGCGAGTTTTATCAAAAAAGTAATGTAGCCCTAGCATTAGCAGGAACATACCACCAAATGCCGAGATACTCCCGTGTGCGCGCTCAAGCTCCTGCGAGTACTGCTCTGGCTGATTCAGGGCAAGGTTAATAACATCGCTCCAGCTTAGGCCTGCAGTGACCATAACAACCAAAATTGGAAAAACTAAACGCATTCCAAATACTGCAATCAAAATTCCAATTGTCATGAACATTCTCTGCCAAAACGGACTCATAGTGTGCAGTACCCGAGCATTGATGATTGCATTGTCAAAGCTGAAGGTTATTTCTATGACAATGAGCACCATTACTAAGAACATAGCCGCAAGACCCAAGGACACGCCGCTCCAGATAACCGCGGCTAGCGTAATCAGAAGTGATACGGCAAAAATACGATATGGGGAGTGGGGCGCGAGAAATTTATTCATTAGTGACTCTAGTATAGCGAAGTTTGGTGCGATTAAAAAATATCCCGCAGCGGCTAATTGCTGCGGGATATTTTACAGGGTGTACTGACTTAGCGGTTAAACATTTTACCGTTTAGTGCGCGTCGGCTTTCAACCCAGTAGTAGGCTGCTGCTGTGATAGAACCAAGTCCTAGGCCACCGCTGATAAAGCTGCTGATACCAGTTTTTGGTAGTTCGGCTGGCATCACTGGAGGTTGTTTAGGCGTTGGGGTTACTGGTGTAACAGGAACGACACATTTAGGGCTATCTTTCGGAAATTCTTCGAAGCCTGGTACGTCACACATTTCTGGTGAAATCGATACTTTTACTTCACAGTTGACATCTTTGACTGTCGCTTGTTCACCTTGGGGTACTTCGAATTTGAGTGTTGCGACAGTAGTGTAGTCGCCAGCTTGAGCATATTTGTGCGAGACAACTTGTTCTTTGTCGCCACCGAGAGTAGCAGTTTGACCGTCACCAAAGTTGTAATCAACTGACTTCAGTACGGCACCACCTTCAACCGTGTAAGCAAGGGCGTATTCATAGTCGTTATCTTTGCTGTTGATGAGCTTTGCCGTAAGGTCGTCACATTTGTAAACAGGTGTTGCAGGCGGAGGGGTGACAATTACTTGAGTTTCACACTTTGGTCCATTTACTATCTTTACCTGGCCATCTACCATTACTTTAACCGTTACTTTTGTGGTGTAAGTACCAGCATTTTCGTAAGTGTGGTTAATCATGTTCTGTTGGCTATCGGCTTTTTTACCATCACCGAAGTCGTAGCTGTATCCAACAACCTGTGCGCCATTAGTGGCAGTTGTCTGAGTAGTGAACTTGTATTCTGTTCGTGCAATTTTCTGCGCTTGGAGTGCATCACAACTATATTTAGGCTGTGGTTTTGGTGAAGGTGGTGGAGTAGGAGTTGCACGCAATGGGTTAGCACAAGACGTGATAATTGCTGCATGGAACTGACCGTTTCGCATCATGACATACGTGTCTATACTGTCAGATAAGAAGATTACTGAGTTTGGGCTTTCGAAGTATGTTTTTCCTGCAATGCCAATTGGGCGACTTCCGTTATTGTTCCCGCGTCCAAGAGATTGAGCACCAGTTGCTACAACTTTACCGTTTACTTCAACGCGTCCGTCGCGGAAAGTTTTACCCATGACAACTTGGCTCGTCTGTCCAGTCATGTCGCTTCGGGCAATACCGTAGTGCGCGTAGATGGCAGGCAAGTCACCCGTTGCGTTCTGGTCGAATTTTTGTAGAAGCTCGTCCTGTGAAAGTGCGCCACAGTAAACAATCGAATTGTTATTACAGTCACGTGGACCGTTAGCGGCCAAGCTTTCTGTACCAGTGACGTTGACGATCACTAGTGCGGCGACTGCCATGACAACACTTGATATTGCTAAGTATGTTTTCTTCATACGTTTTCTCCTCGCATTATTTGCCCCTCACAGGCTTATGTTTTTTAATATACCACACATTTTATTCATTGTCAACAATATTTATGAGCTTTCTTTAACATAAGCATCACCAGCACCGATTTGTATGTATCTCGGCACATATTTGCTATACTGTCATATATGAAATCGCTTCAACTTTCGTCGCCACACATGCTTATCGTGGTTGGTATTCCGGGTAGCGGAAAGTCCATGTTTGCCGACAAATTCTCTGAAGCATTTGCTGCGCCTAGACTATCGGCGCATGTTATAGCTTCGAATGCTAGCAGCGAAAAGTCGGCAATTATACTTGCAGAACACTTTCTGAATGAGCTTCTAAAAACCAAGCAAACATTAATAGTAGATGGCATGGGCTCGAGCCGAGTTGAAAGAACCGACCTCACGAGGATGGCGAGAAAAGCTGGATACGTAGTTGTGACTGTATGGGTACAGACAGATAAATCAACTGCTAAAGCACGAACGACCAAGAAAAGTCGTCAAGCGTCAAACCCTAAAATGTCGGGAGAAGAGTTTGAGAGAAAGTACAAACAGTTCACTTCGCCAAACGCCAGCGAAAAAGTGATGGTAATCAGCGGCAAACACACACCCGCAACTCAAGTAAAGGCAGTACTGAAGCGTTTAACTGAGCCGCGATCGACCATCTCAACGCATAGTACTCCACCTGTCCGCGAAGCTGGCTCGTCTCATCGCAGCATTGTTGTTCGGTAATTTTTTATGACCAGCTTTATTGATGAGGAGTTTGGAGAAATTACTCTTCGGCGAAGCACAAGAGCGACGCATATTAAAATACGCGTAGCGCCTAATGGCCGCCTACGTGCATCTTCTCCAATGTACGCTCCTCTTTTTATGGTGAAGCGACTTGTTAAATCTTCACGAAGCGAACTCCGATCATTGCTTGAGCAGCACCAACAGGGCAGTCTATATATAGATGGGATGCAGATCGGAAAAAGTCACAGCTTATCGGTACGCTCATCACAGACAGAATCGACTCAAGTGACGCGCCACGGGCTTATGATTATTGTGTCGCTTCCAGAAAAAAAGTTACTCTCCGATAGTGCGGTACAGCGGCAAGTGCGTGACGAAGTAATTAATGCATTGCGCGTTGAAGCTAAAAATTTTTTGCCTAAACGCTTAAAATTCTTAGCAGAAAAATATAATTACGACTATCAAAAAGTTCGATTTTCACATGCCGGTAGTCGCTGGGGAAGCTGCAATAGTAACGGTGTGATTAGTTTGAATATCGCGCTGATGAAATTGCCATTCGAGCTCATCGACTACGTTTTAGTTCACGAGCTCAGTCACACTAAACAAATGAATCACTCTGACGATTTCTGGCAACTCGTCGAAGACTGCGATCCAAAATATCTTCAACATCGTCGGTTACTCAAAAAAGAAACACCGTCACTATAACCATTTATCGTTTCATTTTCGCTTCATCGATGATGTACGCGAAAGCAGATTTTAACGAGTCACCAGTACGACAATTTTTCTAAGTAAATATCCCGCAGCTGTTGCCAACAAAACCCGCGCACAATAATTTGACGCAAGTTGAAAAGTGCACGCTTCAAGCGAAAACCTATGTAAAGCCCAGTTGAGCCACATAATAATGCATAAAAGATAAGCCATGTAAGAATTCACAGAATTCTATCGTAATATGCTTGACGCTGGACTCGAGGTCAACTATAGTGAAACTTGACAGTCTGTTTTAAAGCAGACTATTTTTAATCTCAGGAGATAGTTTTGGCTAAAAAAAGTCCGAGAACCGCTAATAAAAAAAACACCGCGGCAACCAAAGTCACTCGGATAACCGCTAGTGATGATGCGCCGACAAAAAAAACCAAAGCAACCAAAACCGTTAAGTCGTCTAAGCCGGCAAAGGTTACACCCGAGTCAGCTGATATTATGACTCCCGCCAGCAATCAAGCGGTTACTAAAGAAAAAAAATCAGTAACACGCGAAAAGGCAACTGATGCTTCGAAAAAGACTCGACGAAATCCTGTCAAAACTGCGGCAACACCAATCACTATGTTTATAGGCTACATCAAAGGAGCGTGGTACGAATTGCGTCAAGTTCGATGGCCAAACCGCCGAGCTACATGGGGTCTCACAGGAGCGCTAATTGCATTTACGCTATTTTTTGTCTTGATTATTCTGCTGCTCGACGGACTTTTTAAATATATATTTGAACTAATTTTAAGGTAAGGACATTATGGCAAATAACCGATACGACAGTACGAGACAATGGTATGCAATTCACACTTACAGTGGCTATGAAGAAAAGGTAGCTGACAGCATTCGTCAGCGAATTAACGCCGTTGATATGGCTGACAAAATTTTTGATGTGATGATTCCTAAAGAGAAGCAGATTGAAATCAAAAATGGTAAGCGCAAAGTTGTCGAAAAGAAAATTTTCCAAGGATACGCGCTTGTTGAAATGAAGCTAACCGACGAAACATGGTTTATCGTTCGCAATACTCCTGGAGTAACAGGATTTGTCGGAAGTGGCACCGAGCCAACACCGGTTTCGAATGGTGAAATCACTAAGATAAAGAAGCGCATGGGTGTTGATGATCCAAAACATCATATCGATTTTAAAGAAGGCGAAGTTGTTAGTATTACGGACGGACCATTTAAAGGATTTGATGGATCAATTTCGGAGATTGACACTCAAAAGGGCAAAATCAAAGTTATGGTTAGTATGTTCGGTCGAGACACTCCAGTAGAGCTTGACGCGCTCCAAGTCAACAAAGTATAAAGAGTAAAAAGCCGGTTCAGCCGGTTCTTTTTTTACGACGCTATCAAATAACTATTTGAGCACTTGAGTATGTTATTTTTTTACGAAGACCAATTCATTTTTAGATTGAGCATTTACAATCGTTAACATATGTACCGTAGTGTAGTGTATTGACATTGGTATATTAATGTGCTAACATAATGAAATGAACAACACAGTTTACATTCCAAAGTTGGAGAGAAAGATTGTTTCACTATGCGTGTCGCAGACCTCCAAAAAGTAAGCAAAATCGATGATTCAATTCAAGATCTCTTGAGTGATTTACAGCTGCTATACGCTGAACGTAGGGCTATAGTAGACGTACAGAATACACCCAACAAAAGTTCAGCTAAATCTATTGACGCTTTGTTACGTGATCGCAAAATATCACTAGACGGCATCGACTTATCTATATAAAACACGTACCGTTCCAGCCCAGCCAAGAGCGATTGACGCAAACACCGTTTCTGAGGTACAATACGTTGGTTACGCACTAAATAACCGCTTCAAAAATTATTTAGTACAAAGGAAAAGTTATGGCAAAGAAAATTATTGGCAACCTCAAACTACGCATCCCAGCTGGACGCGCAACAGCCGGTCCACCAGTTGGTTCGACACTCGGTCAATGGGGACTCAACATGATGGATTTCATAAATCCATTCAATGACGGCACAAAAGACCTGATGGGCAAAGACGTAATCGTTCATTTGCAAGTTTTCGAAGACCGAACATTTACATGGCGCTCGCTCGGACAGCCAGTCGATGATATGATTCGTGAAAAAGCTGGTATTAAAAAAGGTAGTGGCAAGCCACACTCTGAAAAAGTAGGGTCCGTCACTCGCGCTGACCTTGAAGAAATAGCCGAAATCAAAAAAGATCAGCTCAATGCAATTGACGCAGAGGGTCGATTCAAGATCATTGCTGGCTCAGCTCGCTCAATGGGCGTCGAAGTTAAAGACTAACCTAGCTACCATTTTAAAAATCCGCTCCCATGACGAGCGGATTTTTTTATTTTTTGGCCATAGACAAGTGCGATATGAACGAGTGAACTTGCGCAACGTTTGAAAGCTGATAACGAGCATGGCTCTTATCACTGCCGACGTGGATAGTGACTGCGCTGTCCGGCAGAGACTTGAACATGTCTTCGTCGGTAAAATCATCACCAATACTAAGGACGAACTCAGCTGGCGCTTGGTCTAGAACTGTCGCGACGGCATGACCTTTGGTGATATTTCGCAGCTTAACTTCAAGAATTTTGTTGCCATCGTACATCGAAACGTCGCTGTCTTTGATAATAGGCTGCAATGCGTGCTTTAAGTTCATCGTTCGTATGTACGCCAACTCAGTCGGTACGTCGCGGTAATGCCATACGAATGAGAAATCTTTCTCTTCTACAATTGCACCCGGGGTACGCTCGGCATATTGTTTTAGAATCGGACGCAGCGTAGCTTTGATTGTGTCAAAATTGGCATCAGTTTTTACCCACGAATTTTCAACTTTCTTCCAAGCTCCGTGTTCTGCAATTAGCGACAGCTTAGTATTTCCGAACCACTTCTCGAGCGAAGCCTTGTCACGTCCGCTGACGATATAAACAATAGTATTCGGAAGATTGCATAGCGAATCTAGTAGGTGCAGTAGCTTTTTCGACGGCGCAGAGTCACTTTGCCGTAAACTCGATGTAAAGCTTTTTAGTGTTCCGTCATAATCAAGAAATAATGTCCGCGAATCGGCATGCGCGAACGCATTTTTTATATCGGTTTCTACGCTCTGCGTAATATTCTTCGCATCACCCATGGCCTGAGTATCTTTGACAAGCTGCAGCTGATCAAGAAAATCGGCGCCCCAACGTTGAACCGTGTACCGAGAGATGCGTTTCTGTATTTGTCGAAGCCTTGTTTTTTGTTCTCGTTGAGTCATGTCGAGTGCGGTTTTGATTGCTTTGACAATTGAACCGGTGTCGTTTGGATTAACACTCAGTGCTTCTGGCATTTCATCGATCGCACCAGCCATCTCGCTGAGAATCAGCACACCTGGCTTGGTTTGTTTACTGGCCACGTATTCTTTAGCAACCAAGTTCATGCCATCGCGCAGTGGAGTGACGAGTGCAATATCAGCTTCGGCATATAAAGCAACGAGCTGGTCGAACGGAAGATTTTGGAATTGGTAGGATATTGGTGTCCAGTCAATCATGCCATGTTCGCCATTAATTCGGCTGACAGATTGCTCGACTTGATCGCGCAGGTTTTGGTATGTCTCAACATCAATTCTCGATGGCACTGCAACCATGACGAGACATACTTTTTTGTAATATCGTGGATATGTTTTCAAGAATACGTCAAATGCTTCTAGACGCTGCAAAATACCTTTTGTGTAATCGAGCCGGTCAACCGATAGCATCACTTTTTGATCCGGATGATGTTCATGGAGTATGGCAGCTTCGGATTTGGTATTCTCGCTTGTGGCCATAGTTGCGAACTTTTTATAGTCGATGCCAATTGGAAACGAGTCAACTTGTGTTTGTTGGCCGTTGTAATTTATAAGGCCATTTGAACTTTTCGCACCAAGAAGCCGCACACTGCTGCCGATAAAATGTCGCGCATAATCGTAAATATGAAAGCCTAAAAGATCAGCACCGAGAAGTCCTTCCAAAATTTCTTTACGCTCGGGAAGCAATCGGAATAATTCAAACGACGGGAATGGAATGTGAAGGAAAAATCCAACGGTTGCTTCGGGCAAGTTTTTGCGAATGAGATTCGGAAGAAGCATGAGATGATAATCTTGAATCCAAATCGCATCACTTTGAGTGGCATGCGCTAGAACCGCACGTAAAAATTTTTGGTTAACGTCTTGATAACCACTCCAATATTCGGAATTATGATTTGCTATCGATTCAAAATAGTGAAAAAGTGGCCACAGCGTGTCATTCGAATAACCGTCGTAGAAGTCCGCGACTTGCTTCGCTGTCAAATAGACGGGAACGTAACCACCGGCTTTGAGGCGTCGGTTTATTGCTCGCTTATCGGCTGAAGTCAGGTTATCTGAGGCGATACCAGGCCACCCGATCCAAATCATATCTCGATCTTCACCGAGTGACGACATGGCTGTCGCAAGTCCGCCGGGACTTTCTTTAAAAGTTAGTTTGCCGTCAGTTTTACTAACGCTAATGGGAAGTCGATTTGAAACAACAATCAGTTTAGAGTGTGTCATGTTACTTAACTATACCACAAATTACTGACGATTATTAAAATTTACTGAGGCGAAAGGTAATGATGCTACTTTTTTTTCCAATGAACTAATCCGAATCGATGAGCGAATTGTACGAGTCGGGTTGGTAGCATGATGTTAAGATACTCAGGGTTAGCACCGACCCTCTCTCCTGTGTCAAGTCCATCGATAGTTGCCATTTCTTCGTCATTGAGCGAAAAATCATACACATCGATATTTTGTGCAATACGTTTTGGTGAAGTAGATTTTGGAATGACGATATGATCTCGTTGCAAGTGCCACCGTATAATTATTTGTGCGGTGGATGCGGAATGTGACTTTGCAATTTCCTGAAGTGTCGCATCCTTAAGGAGGTCATTACCTGCGCCACCAAGCGGACTGTACGCTTCAACCGCTATACCGTGATTTTGGCAGTACTCAACAGTTGCT